>Ga0076929_100053_pt1 | contig 218242 bp, 192 predicted proteins | sample HotLakConUCCSL28_FD_87104 | JGI IMG/M metagenome (GOLD analysis project Ga0076929, IMG submission 87104) | Hypersaline microbial mat communities from Hot Lake, Washington, USA - Hot Lake Consortium UCC-SL28 (version 3) (version 3) | ecosystem: Environmental > Aquatic > Thermal springs > Hot...
GGAGCAGGTCCCAAGGGTTTGGCTGTTCGCCAATTAAAGCGGTACGTGAGCTGGGTTCAGAACGTCGTGAGACAGTTCGGTCCCTATCTGCCGTGGGTGTAGGAATATTGATGGGATCTGCCCCTAGTACGAGAGGACCGGGGTGGACGTATCTCTGGTGGACCTGTTGTCGTGCCAACGGCATAGCAGGGTAGCTATATACGGAATGGATAACCGCTGAAGGCATCTAAGCGGGAAACCAACCCAAAAACGAGTATTCCCTGAGAGTCGTGGAAGACTACCACGTTGATAGGCTGGGTGTGGAAGCGCAGTAATGTGTGAAGCTTACCAGTACTAATAGCTCGATCGGCTTGATCGTTCTCATTGCTTGTGCTCATCGAACGAAGTTCGATGTGACTGTTTTGTCCTGACGCTGACGCGATCTTCGATCGCTACGCTCCGGACGGGCCGCGCCCCATAAGGCGCGACGGCCAGTCGGCCTTGCGGAGCTCGCGCTCCGGATTCTTTTGCCTTGTTATCTCAAGGGAGAAGGATCGAAGCCTCTGGCTTCGCAAGGACAAGTGTCCGTCGCCAATCGTTTGGCGCGCTCGCGCAGGGCCTCCGGCCCGTGAGCGCAAACAAAGACGTGTTCAAAGACAAAAGGGACTAGCCTCCCGCCAGCTTCTCAATCAACTCGCATATGTCGCCATATGCATGTTGCGCTTTGCCGACCTGGTGGTCATGGCGGGGCGGCTGCACCCGTTCCCATTCCGAACACGGCCGTGAAACGCCCCAGCGCCGATGGTACTTCGTCTTAAGACGCGGGAGAGTAGGTCGCTGCCAGGTCTGCAAAGCGCAACATCTTGATCATCTTCTCGAACTACGAAACTTGGAACACTCCACGGGTCGCCATGCGGCCCGTTTTGCCTTTCGCCTTGGTCCAGATCCCAAGGCCTGTCGCGGGGTGGAGCAGCCCGGTAGCTCGTCAGGCTCATAACCTGAAGGTCGCAGGTTCAAATCCTGCCCCCGCAACCAAATATCACCTTGATAATACACACGAAATCCAAAAGCCCTGATCCAGACCGGACAGGGCCTTTTGACGTTCAGGGGCACTTTGGGGGCTGTGACCTGCGCCGGCCAGAACCGTTGCCGATCTCTGGTCCATCGTGGCCGACCCCCTCGCAGGGTTTACGCCCGCAGAATGCGGACGCTATTTCTAGGCGGCCGGATATGACCCGGAGTAGGTCGTATCTGCTCCTGCCTACGGTGAGACCGCCATATGATTGACGATTCCGGTTGACCTGCTCCCCAAGATGTACCCATTCATAGGCTAGCCCAGTTCACGGCGTTTCTCCTTGAACCGGGCGTCAGAAGTTTTTCCCAGCATCTCACGGAGCGTGGCCACATCCATCATCTGCTCCGCCAGAAGCTTCTTCAGCTTCGCGTTCTCTTCCTTCAGCGCCTTTAGTCGCTTGGCGTCCGACACTTCCATGCCGCCATACTTCTTGCGCCAGGTGTAGAAGGTCGCATCGCTGATGCCGTCCTTGCGGCAGAGCTCCGCAGGCGACATCCCCGCCTGATGCGCCTTCAAGATGCCGATGATATGCTCTTCCGAAAACCGTGATCGTTTCAGGGGAGCAGGTCAGAAATATTAAAAGCCCGCACATTAATCGTTAATTCAATATTCACTTTATATTTTCCCGAAGCGTTATTAATTTTCATATAGGAACCAATTTTTAATTCAGGAGTCCAATGGTATCTGAAATTCAGATGCGATCCAGATTGATATTCCTAATTTATAAATTGCCAGTAGATAAATAAGTGGGGCGCAGAATGAGAATGAGTAATTTTCAAGGGAATAACATATCAATAATTAAGTTGTCCTATATTGGATGGGTCGCGATTATATCTGGCGTTGCTAATATATTTGCACATGTATTTCTCAATGCGAATGCGTTTGGAAGCATATGTGGTTCGGGCATGACGCTGGACCTGGCTTTGTGGCACCTGCAAAACACTCAGCATTGCTGGGGTTGTCCCATGGTATTGGCAGGCCTGGCGATCATGGCGGTTTCGCTCATCCGACAGGAAGAGCGCAGGGGCGGCGCGCCGGTGGACAGGTCATTGCCTCTCAGAGCGCAGTGAGCCGGATATACCAGCGCCCAGATTACCGGACTTCCAAGATCAAGCGAGACGACAATGGCACGAGTTGTAGAATCTTCAATCGATAACGAACAAATCGATGGCGCCTTTGCGCTGGCGGTTGATGCTCGCTTCGACAATCTGGCCGTCGCCAGCGGTCAGAAGATCTTTGAGCGTTCAAGCTCGGATGGCTCTGACAATATCTGGTTTGGCCAGATGGGAGACAGCAATGATCTGGAGTTTGTGGTCGTGCAAAGCGGCGTCGAATACCGGACTGTCGCCAAAGGCGCCATCACGGAAGGCGAGCTTGTTACCTGGCGCATAGGGATTGACCCCGATGGGGTGATGCGGATCTCCAACGATACCGAGGTAATTGCACAGGGCGTTGGTGTCGTGCCGGAAGATGTCGACCGGCCTGTTGTCGCGTATGGCAGGGGCATGGACGGCGATATCAGCAATCTCAAGATCGCAAATTACGGCAATCTTGCCGAACTCGATCCCTCGAACCCGGAGAGCCCCTGCGCCTTGACCGGAGAATCCGCCTGTCTGTGCGGCCTGTTGCGACCGACCGACGTGCACAATGAGGGTGAGCGCGGCGCAGTGGTGATCTCGGAAACCGACACCCAAGGTGACGGTGAGTGGAGCAACATCGTTGCCCTGACCATCATCCCGATCCACGCTATCGTCCTGCCGGACGGCAAGGTTCTCACCTTCGGCTCCACGGAAGCGGGAGGGCAGGGTGGCGACTTCGTCTACAGCCTGTTTGATCCTGAAACCGGGGTTGAAAGGGTTCTGGAGAACACGACCGGCACGAACATCTTCTGTTCCAACATGGCGCTTGACCCGGTGACCGGCAACGTCATCATTTTCGGCGGCGACGGCAACCGCAACGGCGGTGGCGGAATTTCCGGCATCGACTCGGTCACCGTGTTCGACTACCGGACCCAGACCATGAGCGAAGCGGAGCCAATGGAGTACGCCCGCTGGTATCCGAGCAATATTACGCTGGCCAATGGCGACATTCTCGTCCTGGGGGGACGCGACAAGAACTATCTCGGGTCAACCATCCCCGAAGTCTATGACGGCGAAACCGGTACGTTCCGCCAACTGACCGGTGCCGAAATGCCCGACCTTTTCGGCGGCAACGGCAATCTGGACGAGAGCTGGTGGTATCCGCACCTGTGGCAGAACAGCAAGGGCGAAGTGATCGTCATTGAGGCATATGGCAGCGATATCTACCGCCTCAGCACGGAGGGGGCGGGTTCCGTATCGAAAATCGGCCAGACCGGATTTGAGTCCTACAAGCTCAATTCCTCCATCATGTACGGCAATGACAAGATCGCCATCATTGGCGATGATGGCGGAATCTATACGGCGGATATCTCCGACCTCTCGTCTGCGCCGGTGTTCACAAAGGTGGCCACACTCGAGAATGCCCGCACCAATGCGGCGATGATCTCGCTGCCCGACGGCCGTGTGCTGATTGTTGGCGGTTCGACCCCTTATGGCGACAACACGGATCAGGGGAACGGCCTCACCAACGCGGTATACACGCCGACGATATGGAATCCGTCCGACAATTCACTTGAACAGGCCGAGGCACAGGAACTGGCGCGCCTGTACCATTCGAGTGGGCTGCTGCTTCCCGACGGTTCGGTCTGGTCAGGCGGCGGCGGAGCACCCGGACCATTGATCAACACCAATGTCGAAATTTTCCAGCCTGACTATTTCTACGACGCCAATGGCAATCTTGCCGAACGCCCGGAGATCACGGCTGCGCCCAAGAATATCAGCGCGGGCGACACATTCCGGATCACGGTCGATGATACGTCCGATATCGGCATGATCACGGCAATCCGTTCGGGGGGCATGACCCATGCCCGCAACGCCGATACACGCTTTGTCGAGCTGGAATTCACGGTCATCGATTCAGTGACGATCGAAGTGAAGACGCCAAACGGTTTCATCATGGGGCCGGGGGCCTGGATGGCCTATGTCGTCGATACGAATGGCGTTCCGTCAAAAAGCGCTATTATCGGCGTCGACATGGCGCAAATTGTCGAGACCCCGCCGCTGGAACAGACAGACCTGCAATTTTACGGGATCGACCACGAGCAGATCAACGGGGCGTTCGACCTCACCGTTGAAGCCCGCTTCGATGATCTCGATGCAGGGGCATGGCAACGGGTGTTCGACTTCGGCAACGGGGCCGGACAGGACAACATCTGGTTCGGGCAGGTCGATACGTCCGATGACATGCGCTTCGAAATCTGGGTCAACGGGACCGCCTATGCGATCACAGCGCAGGACGCAATCGTGGAGGGCGTGCGTGCGGACTGGAAAGTCTCCGTCGATGATGCCGGTTACATGCGCATGTGGAAGGACGGGGCGCTTGTCGCTGAAGGCCAGGGCGCGGTTCCCGCCGATGTCGACCGCATCCAGAACTATATCGGCGATTCAAACTGGATCACCGACAAGCGACTGGTCGGTGAAGTGCGGAACCTGGAGATCGAAAATGGCAATCCGGATCCGGACACGCCTCCAAGGGTCTCCGTTGCCTCCTTGGGGGATGTCCTGGAAGGGACCCAGGGCGCAATCGGCAATCTGGCCTTCGTCTTCAATCTCAGCCATTCGACAACGAAGGACGTCACGATCAGCTATAACATCCTCGGCAGCGCGACCGGTCCTGAATCCGTCACCATCCCTGCCGGCCAAAGGGGCGCTACGGTCACCTTGTCCTTCACGGGCGACGATTTCCGGGAACTCAGCGAGCTCGTGACAGTCGATATCGTGGACGTCACCAACGGCAAGCTTGGAAACAAGAACTCAATTACCGCAAACGCCAAGATCACCGACGATGATGTATCGCTTCAGGCCCCGTCGGCGGACGTCTCCTTCTTTGCGGAGGCGGTGGTCCGGTTTGACGATCTTGGCGGTGGAATCTGGCAGCGTGTCTTCGATTACGGCGATGGTCCGGACAACAACAACATCTGGCTCGGGCAGGCCGGCGCCAGCAACGAAATGCGCTTCGAGATTCTCGATGGGGGTACGAAGTACTTCATCGACGCCACCGATGGGATTGTCGAGGGTGAGACGGCGCGCTGGATCGCCCAGATCACGAACGACGGCGTCATGCAACTGTTCAAGAATAGTGTGTTGGTTGCCGAGGGGCAGGGAATCGTGCCGCCGGACGTCCCGCGCCCGAACAAGCTCGTGGGGCAGTCCAACTGGGGTGCGGACACGCCGCTGATTGGTGAAGTCCTTGCGGTCGTGGTCGACGAAAACGGCAATGACGATGTCCCGCCCGTCCTGTCGATCTCGGCCCTGAAGGACGTTCCGGAAGGCGCATCCGGAGAGACGGGCACGCTCAGCTATGTGGTCAGCCTCGACAAGGTTGCGTCGGTGGACGTGACTGCGAAGGTGACGATTGCAGGCGCCGTGACCGGTCCGCAGACCGTGACCATCCCGGTCGGCCAGACCTCGGCGACGATCGACGTCCCCTTTGCGGGCAACAACGTGGACAATCCGGACGAGACCGTTACGGTGAGCCTGTCGGATATCCAGAACGCAAGCGCCGGGAGCGTCATAAGCGGGAGCGCCCGGATCCTTGATGACGATGCGGCTGCTCCCGTTGATCCGGGAGCCGGTCAAAACCTTCTGGTCAACGGAGATCTTGAGGACGTTCGGATGACCAGTTCGACCTTCTGGCAAGCCTATCGCAACGATGAGCTTCCGGGTTGGAGCAACGCGGCTGAGAACAAGATCGAACTGGTCCGGCACAATGGCTCTCAGGCCCTTGACCTCGATGTTCAGGGTGCAGATGACCTGATTTACCAGGATGTACGGACACAAGCCGGCCAGAGCTACACCTTGTCATTTGACATCACGAAGGCCACGGCTGGGACGTCCGATTTCGAAATCTTGTGGAACGGCGACGTGATTGCTGTGGTCCAGCCGACGGGTCCCGAAAGCCTGGCATTTGTTGTTGCCGGAACCGGCGGCACAGACAGGTTGGGCTTCCGTGAACTGGCGACGCAGAACAATTATGATGGCGCCTATCTCGACAATATCAAGCTTGTTGCCGGCGAAGCGACGGATCCCGGCGCCCCCGCTGATCCGGCGGATCCGGGCGCTGTCAACCTCATAGAGGCCGGCGACAGTGGCGGCTACTTCGAGGGCACCGACGGCAATGACGAGTTCCGTGGCGGCGCCGGTCTTGACGTCTTCAATGGCGGCCGTGGCGACGACATCTATGACGGCGCCGGCGGCAGCTACAATCAGGTCGATTACCGGGGCCGCGCCGCCGACTACAGCTTTACCCGCAACCCGGATGGCACGGTGACCATAAGCCACCCGACCCAAGGCACCGATGTTCTCAAGAACATCGACGGCCTTTGGTTCAACGGTGAAGCAAAATGGTATGCGCTCGATGAACTTGCCGATGCCGGCGATGGCGGCGGCGGCTCTGTCGAAGGCATCGTTTTCGAGGCTGGCGATAATGGCGGCTACTTCGAGGGCACCGACGGCAATGACGAGTTCCGTGGCGGCGCCGGTCTTGACGTCTTCAACGGCGGACTTGGCGATGACGTCTATGACGGCGCCGGCGGCAGCTACAATCAGGTCGACTACCGGGGCCGCGCCGCCGACTACAGCTTTGCCCGCAACCCGGACGGCACGGTAACGGTTGCCCATCCGACCGATGGGACAGACACGCTCAAGAACATCAACGGCCTTTGGTTCAATGGGGAAGCCAAATGGTATGCGCTTGACGACCTCGCCGGCCCCAACAGCATTGGAGACGTCAACGTAATCAATGCAGGCGATGGCGGCGGTTACTTTGTCGGCACCGATGGCGATGACGACTTCCGCGGCGGCGCAGGCAATGACACCTTTGTCGGTGGTCTGGGCGACGACGTCTATGATGGTGGTTCTGGCGGCTACGACCAGCTCGACCTGGCCGGGCATCTGGCGGACTATACTTTCACCAGAAACGCCGATGGATCAATCACCGCGTCGCATGCCCGGTATGGCACCGACGTGCTGACCAATATTGACGGGCTTTGGATCGGAGAAGACAACACTTGGGTTTCGACATCCGATCTGGCGGATTCGAACGTCTGATCCGTGAAACAGGGCCGCGCCGGCTTTTTTCGGCGCCGCGCGTTGAAGGGAACGCGTAGCGTTTCTTTGAATGATGCGTTGGTGTCCCGTCACGTTCGCACCCTGCCCCGAATGAGGGGGCTTGGGGGTGATTCACGCGACCGTGTTTCCGCTTGGTTAACAGGTAGACTTAACGCTCGTTTAATGGAGTTGGTGGTATCCCGGGTTGAGTATCGGTAACGGAACCTTGTCCAGGTGCAAAACAATCCGACAATGACAGCGAGGGGCAATGTTCTGTCGAACATGGCGGGTTTTCTGCGGCGCAATGGATGGAAGCATGCGCGCACATTGCTGGCGTATTCCGTCCTGATAAATCTCGCCGCCCTCGCGCCGTCGTTTCACATGATGCAGGTGTATGACAGAGTCCTCTCTTCAGGATCCGTCGCCACCCTTGTAGCCGTAACCGTTATAATTCTGTTCGTGTTATGCGTGTTTGTCGTTGGCGAAACGGTTCGCGGACGGGTCGCGCAAAGACTCGCTTCCGTCTACGCTGTCGCCGTGTCGCGCAAGCTGTTCGCTCGCTTGGGCGAGCCGATGGCTGCGGACCGTGCGCCATCTTATGTCCGGGACTTCGCCATGGCGCGCCAGTTCCTTTCGTCCCGCGTATTCATTGGGCTGTTCGATCTGCCTTTCGTTCCATTCTACCTTCTCCTTCTCTTCTTCGTGCACCCGACGATCTGCCTGCTGACCATGGCCGGCCTTGCGGCCATCGCGACAGCCGGTTACTTCAACTTCAAGCTGACGGAAGCGGGCAGGGACACAAGTCGCAAGGCCGAAAGTGAAGCTGCCGGATTTGCACAAAGCGCGTTCTCCCGCAGTGGAGAGGTTCGTGCGCTGGGTATGGTGCCAAATCTTCTTGCCACCTGGGGACTGCGAATGGCCGAAGCGCTGACCGCAGTCGATGAAGCCACCAGAATATCTTCGTTTCTGTACGCGTTGAGCCGGGGCATAAGGCAATCCATCCAGGTTGTAACAATGGCCTGGGGTGCTTTTCTCGTCTTGAACGGAGACATGTCAGGGGGCATGATCTTTCTGGCCTCGATGATTTCCGGCAGAGCGCTTCAGCCGCTGGAACAGGTTATCGGCGGTTGGGAGAACATTGTTCGCTCGATCGAGGCGTTCAACAATGTGGAAGAACTGACAGGGCCGGATAAAACACTTCAGAAGCGCCCCGATCTCCCCGCGCCACAGGGAAATCTGCAGGCTCGTGATCTTGTCTACAGGGATTTCGGAAAGCGTCCGGTCCTTGCCGGAGCCGGCTTCGATATCAGGCCCGGCGAAGCGGTTGTCATCGACGGAGCCCCTGGTGCGGGTAAATCCGTTCTGATCTCGATACTTGCCGGCGCACGCCTTCCAGAGGCCGGTCTCGTCGCCCTCGATGGGGCGCCGCGCGAGCGCTGGCCGCAAGGGCAATGGGGTAATTCCATCGGATATTGCGGTGAAGAAGCGGGGCTGCTGGCCGGTACGGTTGCGCAAAACATTTCCCGCTTCGATCCGATGGCGAACCTCGAAGAAGTCTACCGGGTTTCAAAGGAGCTGGGACTTCATCAATTGATCATGGATTTGCCGCAGGGCTATCAGACAATCGTTTCCAACTCGGCCGACTTTCTTCCTGCGAGTGTGCGCAAGCAGATTGCATTGGCGCGCGCACTTTTCGGACGCCCAAAAGTCATCCTGCTCGATCAGCCGACCACGTTCCTCGACCTGAAGCGGGAAGGTGCCTTGCTGAACCTGCTTTCGAATGCCCGACAGAGTGGAGCTGCCGTCGCAATGGTCACCCGATCTCCCATGCTGCTGCGCATGGCCGACCGTGCAGTGGTGATAAGCAATGGCAAGGTGGCGCCGTCGGAGCTTCCGCAACGCGGCTATGTGCAGAAGAATTCCGATCGGCCGGCCGAGACCGACAAGGCGTCGCCGGCCCTTGCGGGTATTGCGTCATGAGCAGGGCGCAATCTGAAGAGATTGATCCCTTCGCGGATGTCGAAACCTCGCCGCGCGGTGTCACCGGTCGGGCCGGATGGTTCATGCTTGCGGCACTTGCGATCGTTCTTGGTTGGGCCTTCTTGGTGCCGCTGGGGTCGGCGGTCATAGCTCCCGCCACACTGGTTTCAAGCGCACACAACCAGTTGCTTCAGCATGTGAGCGGCGGGATCGTCACCGGCATTCATGCGGAAGAAGGGTATCTGATCGACAAGGGACAAGTGGTCGTCGAACTTGACCCGGCGGTCGATCAGGCCAGACTGACCAAATTGCAGGGCCGTCACGCCATTCTGAGAGCGCTGCGCTACCGGCTCGAAGCCGAGAAGGCCGATGACTTTCGGGGCTCGGAACTGTCATTCAAATTGTCCTCCCTGAACCTGCGGGGCGGCGTCAATATCGATCCGACAGTGACCTCGAGTTTGGGTGAGACGCCGATCGAACGGGCGCTCAATGCCGAACAGGTGCGAGAACTGGAGAAGGGGCGACTCGCCATTGATGCACAGCTCCGAGGACTTGCCGACCGGGCCATTGGCCAGCAGCAACGGATACGGGCGCTTTCCTCCCAGATACAATCCGCCGATCGGCGAACCGAAATTCTTCGCGGCCAGCTTGCCAATGCGCAAGCGCTGGTCAAGGCCGGCCATCTTGCCAGTCAGCAGGCCTGGGATCTAGAGGCGCGTTTTCTTGATTCGGAAAGCGGTTTGTTGGAGTTGCGCTCGCAGATGGCGACTATGCAGAGCTCGATTGGCGAGACTGAAGCCGAGATGGACCGGATCCGAATGTCGGACGGCAAGGAGACTTCTCAGCAGTTGACGGGCGTGCTCGCCGAGCTGGAACAGATCAGTGATGAACTGGCGGCGGCGGAAAGATCCAGGGCAAATTCAGCCTTGCGCGCGCCAGTCCGTGGCTATCTTGTCCATTTCGCGGCAACTACAATTGGGGGCGTGGTGAAGCCCGGCGACACCATCGGGGAAATTGTTCCCGCCGATGCGCCGCTGGAGGTGCGCGCCCGGGTGCCTCTCAACCAGATTAGCGCGGTTCACATCGGTCAATCGGCGGATTTGAGGGTCAGTGCGCTCAATCCCCGTATCCACGACCCGCTGCCGGCCACGATCACCCATGTCGCCGCAGATGCGAGCCGGGATGAACAGACCGGAGAGCGTTATTTTGAGGTGCGCGCGCTTTTGGATGCTGCCGCCGCCCGGAAGCAGGGCGCCTCGCTTATTCCGGGAATGAGCGGCGATATATTCATTGAAGGCGAAGCGCGGACTTTCGCGACCTACATGTTGCAGCCCTTCTACGACGGACTGGCCCGAACCTTCAGGGAGGTTCACTAAATGCGCATGCATGGCCGGGTCCTTGCTGCTGTCTTAGCCATCCCTGCGGTATTGTGCGTCAGCGGCTATACGGCGGGGGCGGAGAAATCGCCGAGAATGACGCCGGACACGGATGGGTACTCGGCGATTTTCAGGTTGGGGCTTGCCGAACCGATCCAGATTTTCTCCAGAACTGCCCCAATTGTCGGGGGAGCGCCTCTCCGGCCGGCAAAAGCGCCAGCGGCTCCCTGGACCCAGGAACGGCCTGCCGCCGCAGCTGTAAACGCTGTAACGAAGGCCGCCGCCGTCTTGGCTCCAATTTCGGAAACTACCGCCTCCGTACCTGAATACACGCCTCAGGGGCTTGCGTCGTTCGAATTGCGCTCCGCATTGCAGACCTCTCTTTCGGACGCGCCGGGGCTGCGCGGTGCGCTGGAGACTGCGCTCGGACGCGATGCTGATTGGGGTGCGGCTCTTCGGGACGTCAAGGTGGCCGATCGCGAAGTCTGGCGCGAGTTGCTCAAATTCACGCCGGTGGTTACCGCCTCGCTCCAGGCCAACAGTTATTCGGCGGCGAATGGGAGCCGGCCTTTCGATCTGACTGATCGGGAAAACTATCTGGCTGTTTCAGCCTCATTGCCGATATGGACCAGCGGCAGCCGCTATTACAGCATCAAGGCTGCCCGCAGCCGTCGCGAGTCGCTGGCGTATGACGCGATTGCTGTTCGTGATCAGGCGACGCTGAAGTTGATCGAAACCTGGACCCAGACCGTTGCCGGCCAGAGGGATCGGGAACTTGGCTTGGATGCGATCAAGCGTCTCAAACGTCTCAGAAGCGCAGTGGACACCCGCCGCAAGGCTGGATTTGCCAGTTCGTCCGATGTTGCCCAGGTGGATGCAGATATTGCAGCCGCCGCCCGAGCATTGTCTTTCATTGAAGGAGCGCTTGCCAAATCCGGGGAAAAGCTGCTTCGCATTTCCGGTCGGAAGCCAGATAATGCAGCGAAACTGGCGCGATTTGACCACTACCTGCGTGACGGGAAGCAGGCATTCATACAAAGCGCTCACCACAACAATCCACAGCTTCAGGCGGCGGCATCGCGCTACCGGTCAGAGATCTACGCTACCCGTTCGGCTGCGAGCCGGCTTCTTCCTTCAGTCAATCTTACGGGTGAATACCGGCACTATCTGGATAACAAGCGGAGCTCTTCCAGCGATGAGGGCCTGACGATCGGGGTTCGACTGCAGGTTCCAATACTCGACCTGTCCACCGTTGCCGACACCGCCGCTCAGAGCGCCCGCAGAGAAGCGGCATTGTACAGGGAAGCCGCCAATCTGAATGCGGTCGAGACTGAAATTGATGGCCTCTGGAGTGATCGAATGGCAACCATCGCGATGCGGGCGGAGGCTGACCGCGAAGTCGGCGCCCGCAAGACAAGTGCCACGGCCGCTCGCGATCGTTTCGAGAAGGGATTCGGATCCCTCGAAGAGGCCATACGGGCGGAGACCGCGTTGCTGAACTCACAACGTGACGCACTGCAACTGGCGGCTCAGGAAAGTCTGATTGTTGCGCAACTTTTGATTGTGTCTGGCAGATTCGAGATCAGCATGTTGGGGGGCTGAGCTGACCTTTCTACTGGGCTCGGTTGCAAACTCTTCGCTATCCGGCGACCGATAAATATCTCTCGATGTTCTCGGAGATGACATTGCGCCAGAGCCTACTTGGTTCTCCGCTGATAATCACGCCACGTTCGGCAAGCAGATCCTCGACATCAGGCGTGCGCGGCGCGATCCGATGGTAAGCCGGCGATGCCTCGCAGCTGGAGCTTTTGCTTGAACAGATCGACGATGAGATCGACCAGTTCACGGCCGATGGGGCCTATGATGGCACTCCCACCTGCGACGCTGTCTGCGTCACACTGCAGGCGCAAGGGTCGTCATTCCACCGCGCTCGAACGCCGGTTGAACGGCCCGACGCCCAAGCATGCTGTCAGAGAGACGATCACATCGCATCCATGCAGGCAGGTGGTCGGCTGAAATGGCAGACGTTGACCGGCTATGGCAAACGAGCTTTGGTTGAAACCGCGATCGGTCAATACAGGGGCGTTATTGGACAGCGTTTGCGCGCTCGGTCATTCCTCGCTCAACAGACAGAAGCTGCGATCGGCGTCGCCATTCTCAACCGAATGCTCGCCTGCGGACGCCCGAAATCCGTTCGTTGCGAGGCATCGGCGAGAGCAACCAAATAAACGGGCCTATCAAAGACCAGATTCTGCTCATTCGCTGATCCCCGCACCAACGCCCCAAAAACCCCAACCGTCTTAGCGGATCCGTTCCAGCAGAAAGCCGTCGAAGAAAGTTGCCAGGTCATCATGGGCGTCAAGCGGTAGAATTTGGGCAACATACTGATCAGGGCGCACGATCACCAGGCATCCCTGTCTCCGGTCGATGCCACGGGCATCAAATATGTCCGGCCCGATCTTCAGATCCGGGCAGAACATTTTCTCATAGTCGACAAGGCCCAGGCTGCCCTTTTGCGGCTTGAGAAAGGCGGGCAGGGTTTCAAGTGCAAGATCACGCGTACCCTGCTGGAAGATGGCGCGGAGGTCGATGACGGCATCGATCGCCTCATCGGGCCGGGTAAAGCTGCGGACCGGCGATCGTGGGTCTTCCGCAAGAAAACGGCAGAGACCGGCAATCGCCGAATCGGCAGAGGACGGATCCTCGTCCGGACAGAAGGCGAAGAGCCGCCAACGCGTGTCGGCCTTCACGACGTGACCGAGGTGCACAGGCTTGGCGTCTGCAAGCCGCACCACCGGGGCGGAATGGAACCGGGTCCCGATTTCAAAACCCGGCGCAAGCGATTGCCATATTGCTTCACCTGTCAGCGTCGAGGCCTCGTACTTGACCGACATGCCCGCCGTATAGCGGCCATGCTGAATGAAATAGCGCTGGAATTTCGGCGCCTGGCCGTTCTCGCCATCGCCGGTTTCGGGCCGCTCGCTCATGATTCGCGACCATTCCCGATCAAAGTCTATCAGGTCCCTGGCGACGGCCTGGCGCTCGGCGGAGTAGCTGTGCAGGATGTCCGGCGCACAGCGGCCTTGCAGCACGGCGGCGAGTTTCCAGCCGAGATTGAACGCATCGCCCATCGACACATTCATGCCCTGGCCGGCCTTGGGGCTGTGGGTGTGGCAGGCGTCGCCGCAGATGAAGACATGCGGCAGGCGCGTGGCGACCTCGTTCTCGGGAACGTCGTCGAACTTGTCTGACAGGCGCTGGCCGATCTCGTAGACCGACCACCAGGCCACATCCTTCACGTCGAGCGAATAGGGCCGGAAGATGCGCTGCGCCGCACCGATCAGGTGGTCGATGGTGATGTTGCGGTTCGCCACCCGCTCGCCGGATTTCAGCTTGTCGAGTTCGATGTAGAACCGGGTCAGATACCCGCCCTCGCGCGGAATGATGATGATATTGCCTTCGCCGGCCGACTGAATCAGGGTCTTGCAGCGGATATCGGGAAAGCTGCTGACGGCCAGCACGTCCATGACGCCCCAGGCCTGGTTGGCCGAATCGCCCTTGAGCTCCCGGCCGATGGCCTTGCGCACCGCGCTGCGCGCGCCGTCGCATCCCACGACATAGCGCGCCTTGAGAGTAAACGTCTCGCCTTCGCGGTCCGCCCTTTCGAGCGTGGCGGTCACCGGATAGTCGCCGCCTGCGGGATCGATTGTCAGGCCCGCCAGTTGGATGGAATAGTCCGGTTCCAGCCGTGAGGGGGAGTTGCGCATCACTTCGAGATACATATCGTGCACGCGGGCCTGGTTGAGGATCATGTGCGGCATTTCCGAAAGCCCGTCCTCGACATCCTGGATGCGACCGTTGCGGACGATCTGGTCCGGGTTTTCCGGATCCGGCTTCCAGAAAGTCGTCTCGTTGACCCAGTAGCCCTGCTTGAGAATCTTTTCGGCGAAATCGAACGCGTTGAACATTTCCATCGAGCGGCAGGAAATGCCGTCCGCCTGGCCCTTGTCCATCGGTCCCGGCCTGCGCTCGACAATCCGTGTGCGGATGTCGGGGAAGGCGGCAAGCTGGGCCGCCAGAGTCAGCCCGGCCGGGCCGGTGCCGACGATCAGCACATCAACCGGCTCGATAAAATCCGGGTCAGACAGTGGCCTGCCGGGCGCGGCATCGTGGATGTGCGGGTCGCCGGGATGAAAGCCGTCGAGGTGATATTGCATTGCCACTCTCCCAAAGTAATATGTACACTTATTAATAGCGCGAGAGCGTCGAAGAATCAAATGATATGTACAGATATTATTTTGGGGCTAGACTGGTCTTGCGCATCGCCAGCCGCGGCGCTGCCGCGAGAGTTGGAACAGCGAGAGACACGATGACCCATGTTTCCAAGATGCCCGGACATCTCATCCGGCGGCTGCACCAGATCTCGACCCATGTCTTCATGACGCGCACCAGGGAGGCAGGCTTCGACCTCACCCCGGTGCAATATGCCGCGCTTGACGCGATCCGACAGAGCCCGGGGATCGATCAGGCAGGCCTCGCCGATGCGGTCGCCAAGGACCGGGCAACCATCGGCGCCGTGGCCGACCGTCTCGAACACAAGGGGCTGGTCAGCCGCAAGGTGAATGTGAAGGACAAGCGCGCGCGCATACTGGCGCTGACGGCGGAGGGGGAGGCCATGGTGGCCGCCCTGTCGCCGGTCGTCGAAGAGCTTCAGAAGGAAATTCTTCCCGGCCTGGACGCGGACGAGCGCCGCATGTTCATCGAACTGGCCGGCAAGGCGGCGAGGGCCGCCGGATCCGTCGCGGGGGATTGAGCAGGGGGCATGCCGCCCCGGGCGATCCGGAGCGGTATACGATCTACTAGAACATCGCCTGGGGTATCGTCAGCGCGATCTGCGGGAAGACGATGATCAACAGCAGGCCCACCGCTATTGCGAACCAGAACGGAATGACGCCGCGGAAGATCGTGGCCATCGGCACATCCTGGGCAACGCTTTTCACCACGAAGACATTGAGGCCGACCGGCGGGGTGATCATGCCCATCTCGATCACGATGACCGCGATCACCCCGAACCAGATCGGATCGAAGCCCATGCCGGTGATGATCGGAAAGAAGATCGGCGTCGTCACCACCAGCATCGCCAGCCCGTCCATGAACATGCCGAGCACCAGGTAGGCGAGGATGATCAACATCAGAACGCCGTAGGGACCGAGACCCGCCGATGTCATCGCCTCGCCCAGCGTTGCGGGCACGTAGGTGAGCGCCAGGAAGGGATTGAGCACGCTCGCGCCGATGATGATGAGATAGAGCATCGCCGTGGTGCCGACGGTCGCGCTGACAGCCTGCTTGAACGCGCGCCATTCCAGCTTGCGCATGGCGAGAGCCATCAGGATGACCAGCCCGGCGCCGACGCCGGCGGCCTCGACCGGCGTGAAGACGCCGAGATAGATGCCGCCGATGGACACGACAATGACGATCAGCAGCGGGAAGGCCCTGAGCAGCGCCATCATGCGTTTCGACATCGGCACCCATTCGCCGCGCGGGCCGGCCTTGGGATCGACAAGCGTCATCAGCGTCACAGCCGCCATGAACAGAAGCGTCAGCAGCAGACCGGGCAGGATGCCAGCCATGAAAAGCTGGCCGATGCTTTCCTCGGTCAGGATGGCATAGAGCACGAAGCCGGTGGATGGCGGAATGAGAAAGCCGAGCGTGCCGCCCGCCGCAATGGCCCCGGTCGCCAGCGCATCGGAATAGCCGAAGCGCTTCATTTCCGGCAGCGCCACCTTGCCGATGGTCACCGCCGTGGCGACCGACGAGCCGCTGACTGCGGCAAAGGCGGCGCAGCCGAGGATCGAGGCGGAGGCCAGCCCGCCGCGCAGCCAGCCGACCCACGCGAAGGCTGCTTCATACAGGCGGCTGCTGAATCCGGCGACGGAAGCGATGTTGCCCATCAGGATGAACAGCGGGATCACCGTCAGATTGTAGTTCGACGTTGCCGAGAAGGCTTCCGTCACAAACATGGCGTTGGCGGAACGGCCGCCGCTGATCATCAGGGTGCCGAAATAGCCTGCGGCCAGCATCGCCATGCCCACGGGCATGCGGAACACCATGAGGCCGAACATGGCCAGAAGGCCACTGACGCCGATCATGAAATCACTCATTGCTGGCCACTCCAGAGCGGATGATGTCGACGAGCTGGATCGCCAGCACGATGGCGTAGAGCGCTGCACCCAGCACGAGAAGTCCGTAGAAAGGCCACAGCGGGATGCTGAGCATGTTGGTGACGTCGCCATATTCGGCAGCGTCTCTGAGCTTGCCCCATGACCGCCAACCTAGAATTGTCAGCAGATAGATCGAGAGCCCGCGCGCAAGGATATCGCCGGCAAACCGCCCGAACGCACCAATCGGCCCGTCAAACACATCGACGCGGATATGCATGCTCTTCTGCGCGGCGCCCGGCATGGCTAGCATCACCACGACGACCGAGGTCAGCTCGATGATTTCGTTGTTGCCAAGGATCGGCGCGTTGAAAAAATAGCGCATGACGACCCCTGCGAACGTCACCACCAGCAGCACGCCGAGAGCGAGTGAGGACGCAAAGGTCAGCATGCGCACGGTCCATTCGACGGATGTCGAATGGACCAGATCATGGCGAGAGGAGTTCAAGGCTGTCTCACTTGCTCTTCAGCGCATCGACGAAGGCTTGCGCCGCAATCCCTTGAGCCTCGGCTTCGGCGACCACCGTCTCGACGACCGGCACTGATGCAGCATTGAATTTTGCCGCTTCATCATCGGAAAGCGTGATCACTTCCTTGCCTTCAGCCGTGGCAAAGCCGGAGAGCGCCTTTTCGGCAATCCCGAGCCAGGCAGCGTTGCCGTCGACGGCTGCTTCGCGGCCGGCATCCAGAACGACTTTCTGATGGTCTTCGCTCAGATCGTTGAAGCTGTCGCGGTTCATGATCAGGAAGAAGCTGGAGATGGTCGTTTCCATGCCGACGGTGATGTAGTTGGTGACTTCCGCAAGCTTGAATGCGCCCAGCGTGGTGGCGTCGGTCATGGCGCCATCGATCACGCCGGTCTGCATGGCGTTGTAGATTTCAGGCGCCGGCATCGACACGGGTGAGGCGCCCCATGCCTCCACGACCAGGCCGGCATTGCGCGAGGGGACCCGGATCTTGAGACCCTTGAGGTCTTCCATTGTGCGGATAGGCTTGCTCGCCGTGAAGATCACGTTCGGTGCATTGTTCCACAGACCCAGCAGCACGACGCGCTTGTATTCATCCGACAGCATGTCGATGTTGGCGAGGATGTTCGCGGTGCCGGTCTCGGCGGAAATGACGCCCGGAAGCTCGGTCAGCAACGTCTGGGGAAAGGTCGAAGCGGTGTAGCCGGGCAGGCCGAAGGCGATGTCGGTCACGCCATCCACGGCACGGCTGTATTGCTCCCTGGGGCCCGGCCCGAGTTCACCGCCCATGAAGATGCTGACAGTCACCGCGCCATTGGTCTCCGCCGCGACCTTCTCGGCGAACGGCTTATAGGCCGCGTCGACGACGAAGTGGCTCGGTGGTTGAAAGTCAGCGAGCTTCAGGTCAGCCGCTGAAACGGCTCCGGTCATAAGTCCCAGCGCAGCGACGGCGCCGGTGATGGCTTTGGAAATTCGCATGGTCATCCTCCCTGGTGAATCGTCAAGCCGAAACCAGAGCGGATTCGGCATGTCAGTCATCCCTACAAGTCCAGAGGATCGGAGGCCATTCCAAAGACATGCGAAGCCTATAACTTCATGCTATAGTCAAGCTTTGAAATCGCTCACAAGTCCGATCAGTCTTGCCTGCGAGGGCGTTGGTTTCCAGCCACGGCGGGTGGTGATACCGATCGGCCGCGCCGTGTTGGACAATTCAAAATCGATGCGAGCGATTCGTCCGGCCTTGATCTCCGCCTCGGCCTGGAGGGCCGACACGCAGCCCAGGTGATCGCTGTTGACCAGCAATTCGCGAATGAGGATCAGTGATGCCGTTTCAACAATGCTTTCAGGTGTTTTCATGCCGGCGCTTGAAAACATCCGCTCGAAATGGTCGCGGGTGGGCGTTCCCGAGGCAGCCACCGCCCAGGCATAGGGGAGGAGGTCCTCGACGCCGAGTCCCGATTTGCCGGCCAGCGGATGCTTGGGCCCCGCGACGATGGCCAAGGTGTCGTCGAACAAGGGCGTCTGCTCGACGTCGTCGATCGGGGCGGGGTAGCGCAGGGCGCCGATCAGGAAATCGATTTCTCCGTTCCTCAGGCCGGAAATCATTTCGTCATAAGGCCCGTCGAGAACGCGGAGCGGCAGCCGTGGCCAGTCCCGCCTGAATTGCGCAATCACCTTGGGCATGAGATAGGCCCGCGACAAGGGCATTGCGCCGACCACGATGCGCCCGGTTTCGCGGCCGAGCGCTTCGGCGATTTCCATGTCCGCCTGAACCAGCTCCGCTTCCATCAGACGCGCCGCGCTGGCGAGCAGTTGCCCGCCGCGCGTCGCCACGATCCCGGCCGAGGTGCGCTCGAACAGCGGCCGCAAGGCTTCCTTCTCCAACTGGCTGACGGCGCGGTGAACGGTTGGCTGCGCAATGCCGAGGCGCCTGGCGGCCAGGGTGAAATTGCCGGTCTCGCGAACCGCGATCAGGGCTTCCAGCTGGGACGCCGTCGCGGTCAGCCGCAAGCGGGGCGCAATCGACAGGAACGCCGCGTCGATGATCGACAGCGCCCGGCCGATCCGCCCGGCATGCAGCGTGCCAAGCCGGGTCGCGAACACCCCCTGCGGCGTGCGGTCGAACAAGGCGGCGTCGTATTCCGCTTCCATCTTGTTGATCGCCTGGGTCACGGCTGGCTGCGACAGCCCGCATGCCTGCGCAGCCTTGCTGATCGAAGCCAGTTCTGCGACCGCGAGAAAGATCCGCAGATGGCGAATATTATGGTTCATGGCATGGTCGTGTCCGCAAAGAGGGCGCTCAGAATCCTGTCGGCCCGGTCGCCGAGATCCGCCTTGCCGCCATCGAGATGAAGTCCCGCGATCTGCGCCTGCCATTCGGTGATGGCGTCCGACATGCGCGACGGCAATCCCAGCTCGGAAATGGTCCTGGAGACCTCCCGCATTTCCGCCGCCCGCCTTTCGCCGTGAAGCATCATCCGCTCGAGGCTGTAGGCGGACCGCGCCGCCCAGTCAAATCCGGGATCGGACGCCTGAAGCGAGGCCAGGACATCGCGCTCAACACCGGCGCGCCGCGCCGCCAGCAGGCATTCGCCGGTCAGGGCTTCCAGCCCCTTGATCATCACCGAGCGGAACATCTTGATCGATGACGCCTGTCCCACCTCGTCTCCAGCCAGAACCGGTCTCATACCGAGCGCCTCAAGCACGTCTATCGCAGCGCCGGTCTGGGGGCCTGAGACGAGGAGGGGAGTCTGGTGCCGTTTCGGATGAACCGGTGCCATCACCGCGACATCGACATAGACGCCTCCGGCCGCTTCTATGATGTGAGCCGCCTGGCGTTTGGTTCCCGGCGAGCAGGAATTGCAGTCAAACCACAGGGCTTCCGCACTGAGATGCGGCGCACACTGCTGTGCAGCAATCAGCGCCTGATCGGCGGTGACCAGGCTGAAGATGACCGGCGCGCCGGCCACCGCATCGGCGGCGGTTTCGGCAGTTGTTACGCCTGAGTTTCCAGCGCGCGCTTCGAGCCCGGCCCGTCCTCCGGGGTGGTGGACCTTCACATCGAAACAGGCGATGCCGCCAGCATAGGTCCCGCGCCATCCCGATGAAAAGGCTTCCGCCGCCTCGCCAAATCCGATTGTCGCCAGTCTTTCCGGCAGATGGTTCATGGCTTGAGTCTCCCGCGTTTCCGTTCGCCAAGTCTGGCAGAACTGGAGCGCCCGATCCACAGGCTATAGCAAAATCTTATGTCATGCGCGCGGCATTGAAATTGTCCTTGGGGCCAGGAGAGCGCAAAAATCGGCCAACCGAAAGGGAGAGATCCAGATGCCTGTGAAGAAAACGGCGCTCGTCATTAGCGCCCACGCCGCAGATTTCGTGTGGCGCTGCGGCGGCGCCATCGCCGCCCATGCCGAGCTTGGCTATGATGTCACCGTGCTGTGCCTGTCCTTCGGCGAGCGCGGCGAAAGCGCCAAGTTGTGGAAACAGGACGGCATGACGCTCGAGAAGGTCAAGGACGCCCGCCGCAAGGAGGCCGAGGAGGCCGCCACAGCGCTCGGCGTGCATGATCTGGTCTGCCTCGATCTCGGTGACTATCCGCTGGAGCTCGTCCGCGAGGACAAGAACCGCGTCGTCGAAGTCATCCGCAAGGTGCAGCCCTCCTTCATGCTGTCGCACTCCAAATATGACCCCTACAACACCGACCACATGTATGCGACCCAGGTTGCGCTCGAGTGCCGAATGATCGCCCAGGCCTGGGGACACAATCCCGGCGAGAACGTGCTCGGCGCCCCGCAGCTCTATCTGTTCGAGCCGCACCAGACCGAACAGATGGGCTGGAAGCCCGACACGTTCCTCGATATCACCCCGGTGTGGGAGAAAAAGCGCGCGGCGATCGAATGCATGCAGGGCCAGGAGCACCTGTGGGAGTACTACACCCGCGTGGCAATCAACCGGGCTAACCATTTCAAGCGCAATTCGGGCGGTCAGTCCGGGGGGAGGGACTGCAAATATGCCGAAGGGTTTGAATCGATCTTTCCGCGCACCGTGGACGAGCTTTGAGCCTGCAGTGCGGGAACAAGCTCCGATTGGAGAACTTACATGACTGAACCCTGCTTTGACCTGGCGCACCTGGCCCATGTCGAGATGTACACCGACAAGTTCGAGGAAAGTCTCGACTTCTTCACCCGGGTCTATGGGCTCACCGTGTCAGGTCAGGATGAGAAGTCGACCTATCTGCGCGCCTGGGATGATTATGAGTTCCACAGCCTCAAACTGACCCGGCACCACACCACAGGCGTCGGCCATATTGCTTATCGCGCCTCATCACCGGAAGCGCTGGAACGCCGCGTGGCCGCCATCGAGGCAAGCCGCTTCAAGAGCCTCGGGTGGGTCGACGGCGATCTCGGTCACGGCCGCGCTTTCCGGTTCGAGGATCCGTTCGGCCATGTCTTCGAGATCTACTGGGACACGGTCAAGTATCGGCCTGACGAGGCGCACACGCCGGCGCTCAAGAACATGGCGAGCCGGTTTCATGCGACCGGCGCCTGTCCGCGCCGCATCGATCACCTGAACCTGCTTGCGACCGATGTGAGCGAGTTCCGCGCCTTCATGGAAACCTGCCTCGGCTCCCGGGTGACCGAGATCATCCAGCTCGACAATGGCCGGCTGGGCGGATGTTGGTTCACGATCAACAACAAGACCTATGATCTGGCATGTACCGAAGAGCATGGTGGCGGCGAGGGGAGGCTGCACCATGTCACCTATGCGACCGATACCCGCGAGGATATCCTTCGCGCCGCAGACATCTTCCTGGAAAACGGCGTTCACATCGAGACCGGGCCGCACAAGCACGCCATCCAGGGCACCTTCTTTCTCTATGTCTGGGAACCGGCCGGCAACCGCGTGGAGTTGGCCAATTCCGGCGCGAGGCTGATCCTGCAACCGGACTGGGAGCCGGTGATCTGGACCGAGGCGGACCGCAGGAAGGGCCAGGCCTGGGGGCTCAAGACAATCGAGAGCTTCCATACCCATGGTACTCCGCCGGCCGATAGGGATCACTGACATGCCGGTTGTGACACAGCATATCGACCGCGCTGATGCGGCAATCATCAACGAACTGGGTGCGGCCGGCGTCGCCACCGTGCATGAAGCCCAGGGCCGGTCTGGCTTGATGAAGCCGAACATGCGACCAATCCAGCAGGATGTCGCCATGGCGGGCTCCGCGGTGACGATCTCGGCTGCGCCCGGCGACAACTGGATGATCCATGTGGCCATCGAGCAGTTGCGCGACGGCGACATTATGGTGCTTGCGCCAACCGCGCCCTGCGACATGGGCTATTTCGGCGATCTGCTCGCAACCTCCGCCATGGCGAGGGGCTGCAGGGCGTTGATCATCGATGCTGGCGTGCGCGACACCCGCGACCTGCGCAAGATGGGATTTGGCGTGTGGTCGACTTCGGTGTCGGCGCAGGGCACGGTCAAGGAAACGCTCGGCAGCGTCAACGTGCCGATCGTCTGTGCGGGCGCACTGGTCAATCCCGGCGACATCATCGTCGCCGACGATGATGGTGTCTGTGTCGTCCCGCGCGCCGATGCCGAATCTGTCCTTGCCGCAACCCGGAAGCGTCTCGATGCGGAAGCAGCCAAGCGCCTGCGGCTTGCTGCGGGCGAGCTGGGCCTCGATATCTACGACATGCGGCCCCGGCTGGCCGAAAAGGGCCTGAAATATGTCTGACGGCATCCCCTGCCTTTGGATGCGCGGCGGCACCTCCAAGGGCGCGTTCTTTCTCGAGCGCGACCTGCCGGAGACAACTTGGGACCGCGATGCGCTGCTGCTGCGGATCATGGGCTCGCCCGACCCGCGTCAGATCGACGGCATCGGCGGCGCCGATCCGCTGACCTCGAAAGTCGCGATCCTGTCGCCCTCGACGCGGGACGATGCCGATGTCGACTATCTGTTCCTGCAGGTCTTTGTCGATCAAGCATTGGTCTCTGATGCGCAAGGTTGCGGCAACATCCTTGCCGCCGCCGGCCCGGCCGCAATCGAGCGCGGGCTGGTTGCCGTTTCCGGTGAGATCACCCCGGTGCGCATCCACATGCTCAACACCGGCGAGGTCGCGACCGCGAGGATTTCCACACCCGACGGCCGGGTGAATTATGCGGGGGATGCGGCAATCGACGGCGTCCCGGGCACCCATGCGCCGGTGCCGCTGATGTTTGAGAACATCGCGGGCTCGATGTGCGGCGCGCTGCTGCCCACGGGAAACAGCGTTGACAGGATCGACGGCGTCGATTGCACTCTGATCGACAACGGCATGCCTTGCGTCATCCTGCGGGCTTCTGACCTGGACCGCACCGGCTATGAAAGCCGTGAGCAGCTGGACGCCGATGCCGAGCTCAAGGCGCGGCTCGAAACCATCCGCATCCGTGCGGGGAAAATGATGAAGCTCGGCGATGTCACCGACAAGCCGGTGCCGAAGATGACGCTGGTGTCAAAGCCCCGCTCGGGCGGCGCCATCAACACCCGCAGCTTCATCCCGCACCGCTGCCACGCCACCATCGGCGTCTTCGCCGCCGTCAGCGTCGCCACGGCTTGCGTGCTTGAGGGCTCGCCCGCCAACGGCCTCGCGGCCCTGCCAGCGGACGGACGCTTTTCCATCGAGCATCCGACCGGCGCCGCCGAGGTGCTGATCAGCCTGGACAGCCATGGTCAGGTGACGGGCGCGGGCACATTGCGGACCGCACGAAAGCTCATGGATGGGCTGGTCTTTTAGAGCATCGATATAATAGTTCCGATCAAGGCTGAACCACCGGCAACGCTCGGATCGGAGTACCCTTGGATTGCGCAACAGCCCCACCGCGATAGCATCGCAGCAATCCGAGACCTGTAATTGATTTCAAGCGAAGATGGAATCTTGCCAATTCCAGGCAACCTAAGAACTAGCGGATCTATGCCGTTCCCAATAGTGGGCGGCATAGATCCGCTTCCTGTCATGAGCCCGGTTCTTGAGAAGCGCGCGGATCCTGCGCGCGTCTTCCTTTTCGCAGGCAACCCAGACGAAGGTGTCGTCGCTGATCGTGCCGATTGCCTCCATGGTGGCCCTGGCCAGCGCATCCTTTCCGTCGGCAGCGTAGTCCTGGCGGTGCAGCCATTCAACGTGCAGTTCGGCCTGTGACGGCAGGGGCTGGTGTTCGGCTGCGTTCTCGACCTCGATGATCGCCTTCAAGCGCGTTCCCGGCGATGCCTCGGCGATGATGCGCGCGATTGCCGGGAGCGCGGTTTCGTCGCCGGCGAGCAGGATCGACGCCGCTTGCGGGACATCGCCGCCGCCGGGGCCGATGATCGCAACCAGATCGCCGGGCTTCGCATCGCGCGCAAAATCCGCGCCGGGCGTGGTGATGCCGGGCGCGGGATGCTGAAAGACATCGATCCACAATTCGCCACGGGCGGTATCGACCGCACGGATGGTGTAGACCCGCACCAGCAATTCGTCCTCGCCCTTGGGCCAGTCGACGCGGCCGTCCTCGCGAGTGCCTGGCCAGACCGGTTCGCGCCCTTTCGGCGGCACCAGCAGCCGGACATGAATATCGCCGCCCAGGAAGGCGCTGACATCGGCGCAGGCGAGCTTCAGCCGGTGCATCCGGGGCGTCACCACTTCCGTCGAGACGACAGTGGCTTCGCGCAGATTGGCCAGGACCCCGCGCGGTGCCGGCGCCGCCCAGGCCAGTTCGAACGGATCGTCGCCGGCGAAATAGAACAGATGCTCGGCCAGCATGGTGCGGGTCATCTGCAGCGTTTCGGGAGACGGGCATGTCAGATCGATCAGGAGCCTGCCTTCTTCCGCTCTGATGTCGGCGCTGCCCTCATCGCTTTTCAGCAATGCACGGTTGCCTGCTCGCTCGACCTCACTGTGTTCGACGAAGTGCTCGCAGATCTCGTCGAGCATGAACACTGGATTCGCCAGCAGCGCCGTGCCGGCCAGCTTGAATTCCTGTGCCACTGTCATCTCTGCTCCCGTGTCTTGAGTTGCTGTGTCGCCAGACCCAGGTTTCCGCCTGCGTCCTCCGCGCCGGCCGCATCACTGCGCGGCTTTGCCGCCATGTGGTGACGGCTGATCGGCAGCATCATCGGCCGCCCGGAAGTCGGGTCGGTGATGACGCGGCTGTCGAGCCCGAAGACATGGCGGATAGTGTCTTCCGTCAGCACATCCTCCGGCCGGCCAAGCGCATGGATCGTCCCATCGGCCATGGCGACCAGACAATCGGCGTAGCGGGCGGCGAGATTGAGATCGTGCAGCACCATGACAATCGTGGTCTGCTTCATGCGGTTGAGGTCGGTCAGAAGATCCAGCACCTCCACCTGATGGCTGATGTCGAGAAAGGTGGTGGGCTCGTCGAGCAGCAGGATATCGGTCTTCTGCGCGAGCGCCATGGCGATCCAGACGCGCTGGCGCTGGCCGCCGGAGAGTTCGTCGACCGCGCGCTCGGACAGATCCACAGTGCCGGTCGCCTCAAGCGCTGCGGCCACCGCCTCGTCGTCCTTCACGCTCCAGCGGCTGAACAGACCCTGGTGCGGATGCCGACCGCGGCTGACGAGATCGGCCACGGTTATCCCCTCCGGGGCAATCGGCGATTGCGGCAACAGACCGAGCGTTCTGGCAAGATCGCGCGAGCGCATGCGGTGGATCGAGTTTCCATCGAGCAGAATCTGGCCCGAGCGCGGTGCAAGCAGTCGCGACAGGGTGCGAAGCAGTGTCGACTTGCCGCAGGCGTTCGCGCCGACGATGGCGGTGATCTTGCCGGAGGCGACGGCGAGGTCGAGCCCCTGCAGCACGAGAGAGTCGTCATAGCCGAACGAAAGCCCGGTTGCGGTCAGGGTATGGGTGGTCATGACGCGACTCCGCCGCGATTGACGCGGATGATCAGGTAAATCAGGTAGGGCGCTCCGAGCGCGCCGGTGACCACACCGACCGGATAGCGCGACGGCAGCAGGAACTGGCCGCAGTAGTCGCCGACGAGCACCAGCAGCGCTCCGGTGAGCGCCGCCGGGATCAGCAGCGATCCGTTGTTGCCGACAATGCGGGCGGCGATCGGGCCGGAGAGAAAAGCCACGAAGGCGATGGGACCGGTCACCGCCGTGGCGATGGCGATCATGCCGACCGCCGAGACGATGACCAGGATCCGGGTCGCAGAAACGCCGACGCCGAGCGCCGCGGCGGTGTCGTCGCCCAGCCGCAGCGCCTCCAGATCGCGGGCGCGCCAAAGCAGCAAGCCGCCGAACAGCGCCAGCCCCAGCAGGAGCGGCAGCGCCTGGTCGAGTCTCGCCCCGTTGACGCTGCCGGTCAGCCAGCGCATCGCCTCCTGCAGGTTCCATGACGGCGCGCGCGCCAGGATATAGGCAATCACGCTTTCCAGCATGGACGACACGCCGATGCCGACGAGAATGAGCCGTGTGCCGGCGACCCCGTTGCGGAAGGACAGGCCGTAGACAAGCAGCGCCACGCCAAGGCCGGAGACCACGGCGAAGACCGAGACGAGCGGCCCCTTCAGCGACAGGACCACGATGGCGAAGACGGCGGCGGCGCTGGCGCCCGAACTGATGCCGATGATGTCGGGACTGGCCAGCGGATTGCGCAGCATGATCTGGAAGCTGACGCCGGCCAGCCCGAAGCTGAGGCCGGCAAGAATGGCGAGTACGGCGCGTGGAAGACGCAATTGTCCCACGGCAAAGTCCGCGCCAGGGACCGAATGACCGCCAAGAACGCGCAGCACATCGCCTGGCGGCGTGTAGGACTGGCCGAGCGTGAGCGTCAGCGCGAACATCGCGACGACGGCGAGTGCCAAGGCCGCGATGACGGCCAGACGCCTTCGGGCGCGGATCCGACGGCTTGTCGAGATGGCGGTCATGGTGAGCGAAAGAGCGGTCACAGGTCCTTGACCCGCTGTCGCCGGACTATCCAGATGAAGAAGGGCGCGCCGACCAGCGCGGTCACGATGCCCACATCGATTTCCGACGGGCGCGCGGCGATGCGTCCGACAACATCGCTCGCCAGCACAAGGATTGATCCGCCCAGTGCGGAAAACGGCAGCAGCCAGCGGTGATCGACGCCCGCGAGCAGGCGGCAGACATGAGGGACCACCAGACCGACAAAGCCGATTGGGCCGCAAATGGCCGTCGTCGCGCCGCAAAGCAGGATGGCGCCGAGCGCGGCCGCGGCGCGGGCGAGTGCAACGTTTTCACCCAGTCCCGCTGCCAGTTCGTCGCCCAGGGCCAGGGAGTTGAGCTTGCGCGCCGACAGCAGGCTGAGGACGAAACCGACGAGCAGAAACGGCACGACATGAGAGAGCCGGTCGAATGTGGCGCCGCCAACGCCGCCGATCTGCCAGGCGCGAATGCCGCCGGCGATGTCGTTGCGCGGCAGCACCACCGCGATCACCAGCGAGGAGAACGCGACCGAAGTCGCAGCCCCCGCAAGCGCGAGCTTGAGAGGTGTCGCCTTGCCACGGCCGAGCGTGCCGATGGTGTAGACGAAGATGGCGGCTGCCCCGGCGCCGCCGATCGCGGTCCAGATGTAGCCGTAGGCGGAGGACATGCCGAACCAGGCGACGCCGACTGCCACGGCCAGCGATGCACCCATATTGACGCCGAGAATGCCGGGATCGGCCAGCGGGTTGCGGGTCACGCCCTGCATGATGGCGCCCGCGAGCCCCAATGCCGCTCCGGCAAGAACCGCGAGCATGGTGCGGGGAATGCGCATGGCGACAGCGGCCTCGCCGAGGGTCTCGACCCTGCCTTCAAGCGCACAGATGATGTCACCCAGGCCAACTTCGCGTGTGCCGATCACCAGGGAGAGCATGCACAGGACGGCAACGGTCGCGATCAGGCACAGCAGCGACAAGCCGCGGCCACGGTCTGAGCCGCCGGGGTGGCGCGTCCGGCCGGATGCGGGAGGAGCGAGCGCGTTCATTCCGACTTTCTGGCGGCCTCGGCGAGCAGGGCCACATAGTCCTCCAGGACCCAGGAAATCGACAGCGGCGTCGGGTTGGCCGCGTTGCCGACCGAATTGTTGCCGAGCAGGACCATCGAATCATGGGCAACCGCCGGCATGTGAGCAAAAAGCGGATTGGCCGACACGGCGTCCTTCAGCGCCTGTCCGCCATAGGTGACGAGAATGTCGACATCCTCGAAGGCGTCGATCCGTTCGGCGCTGACCGACCCTGCGAATAATCCGCTGGTCGATGCCTCGGCGACGCTTCTCGGCGTCTCGAGCCCGAGATCGGCGAAGTACTGCACCCGCGTATCCTGTGCCGTGTAGAAATTGACAATGCTGAGATCGGTCGCGTCGAGATGGGTGACGAACATCGCCGACTTGCCCCTGAGTTCAGGATATTTCCCCACCTCTGCCGCGATTTCCGCCTCGATCTCGGCGATCAGCCCTTCGCCTTCCGCCGCCATGCCCATTCCAGCGCTGTTCATCCGGATCACCGTGCGCCAGTCCGTCGACCACGGAGCCTGCGGATAGGCGATGACCGGGGCGATCTGGCTCAACGTGTCATAATCGGACTGGCCGAGCCCCGAATAGGCGGCGAGGATCACCTCCGGCCTTGTCGCCGCCACGGCCTCGAAATCGATGCCGTCGCCCTCATCGAACAGCACCGGCTTCGCGCCATCCAGTTCGTCGAGCTTCTCCTGGTTCCAGGGCAGGATGCCGTCGCCGTCGTCATCGCCAAAATTGGCCCGGGCCATGCCGACCGGTATGACGCCAAGGGCCAGTGGTACCTCGTGATTGGCCCAGGCGACGGTTGCGACGCGTTCCGGCTTCTTCGCAATCACCGTCGTGCCGAAAGCGTGGTCGATGGTGACGGGATAGGCGGTCTGAGCTCCCGCACGGGCGGCGCCGAAGACGGCCAGAGAGAGGAACAACATCGTCAAGGCTGCGAAGGAGCGACAGAGGCGCGGCATGGCAAATGCTCGTCTGTTGGTTTTAAACTTGATCGTCAGTCTCAGGTTTAATCCGGGAGGTCAAGCCTGTGGGCCTTTTGTGCTGTCCCGGCGCCTGAACTTTCCGGCGTTTCGTACAAATTTGACGAAAGCTACAATACTGGACTATTTCACTCAAGTTAAGGGTCGAGGAAGCGGGAGGGCAGATGCTCCCGCGGATCCAATGGTTCCATGGGACCTCGGGCCTGCGCGACACCCACGCATGCTCATCTCCCTTGCAGGTCTTTTCGCCCGCTCCTGCACCTCTGCCGGATGCGGACTGTCGCAACATCAAGGTTTTGGATATTCATCATGAGTAAGCAGGGTAGAGGCGTAAACGACGGGAAGGCGCATATTGGCTATCGGCGGGCGCTGCTTCTTGGGTGTACGGCATTGGCGACCTTCGCGCCGAACCTGGTCCTGGCCCAGGAGGCAAGTGCTTCCGGCGAAAGCACGGTGCTCGAGAAGATCACGGTGCAGGGCGAACGAGAGGATTCCAGCACCGTTATCGCGACAACCACCACCGGCGCCGGCAAGATGGCCACCGATATCCTGGAAACGCCTGCGTCGATTTCGGTCGTCACCTCGAAGGAGGTCCGGGAACGGGGTGCAGAATCTATCGAGCAGGTGGTGCAGTACACTGCGGGTGTGGTCACCGATTTCTACGGCTCCGACGACCGCTTCGACTATTTCAAGACCCGCGGTTTCTATCCCTTCACCTATCGTGACGGCCTGGCTCTCGGCAGAAGCTGGGGTGGAGTCCTGGAGGAGCCCTATGCGTTCGAACGCATCGAAGTGCTCAAGGGGGCGAACTCCACGGGCTTCGGCGTTTCCGATCCCGGCGGCGCCGTCAATTATGTGACCAAGACCCCGAAGACCGGGCGCTTCGGCGAGGTCTATGCAACCGGCGGCTCTTTCGATCACAAGGAGGTCGGTTTCGACTTCGGCGACAACCTCACCGAGGACGCCACGCTGTCATATCGACTGACCGGCAAGTTCCAGCGTTCCGATGCGGAATATGACTACTCGCAGGATGATGAAAACTTCATCATGGGCGGCATCACCTGGCGCCCCACCGATCAGACCAGCCTGACCTTTGTCTTCGATCATCTCGACAAGGATGGCACGCCCAGCAATGGCGGCCATCCGTTGGGAACCGATTTTGATCGGGATCGCTTCTTCGGCGATCCGGACTACAACTACAACACGGCGAAAAGGAACAGCTACAGCGTCCTGTTCGACCATGATTTCGACAATGGCTTCACCTTCAATGCCAACGCCCGCTACAGCAAATCGAGCAGCGGCTTCGGCTATGCCTATCTCAGCGGGATCGACACCAGCGCGCCCAACCTTGCCACCCGCTATTACTTCGGCAGCGACGGCAGCGACGAGGACCTGGTGCTTGACGCGCATGTGCAATACGAAACAAGTTTCGATTTCGTGGAAAGCCGGACACTGGTCGGCGTCGAGTACGGCAAGCACAAAGCCGAAGGGGACAACTACTGGGAGGTCGCGCCGAGCGTGAACTGGACCAATGTCACCGGCGCCGGCGGCCCGACTTATGCGACCGGGCCCTACAGCAGCACGGCCAGCCAGCAGAACACGAAGGCGCTCTATCTGCAGCAGAACCTGACCTTTGGCGACAGGCTCACGGCAACCATCGGCCTGCGCAATGACTGGCTCGATCTCGATGAGACCAACCGGCTTGCCGGCACGACGGCGACGGGCAGTTTCAGCGAATTCACCAAGCGCTTCGGGCTCAGCTACAAGATCACCGGCGAACTCGCGGCCTATGCGAGCTATGCGGAATCCGCGGCTCCGCCGAGCACCGGCATCGAGCCGACGACCGGAAAGCAGTATGAGGTCGGGATCAAGTACCAGCCGGATGCATTCCCCGCCCTCTTCACCGCCTCCGTCTACGATCTGACGATGCAGAACATCACGACCTACAACGCGCCCACCTATCTGCCGGCCACGGTGGACAAGATCCGGCATCGCGGCGTCGATCTGGAAATGAAGGCGGAGCTGACAGACAGCATCGACCTGATCGCCGCCTATTCCTATATCGATTCCGAGATTGTCGAACCCGGCGGCACGTACGACGGAAACAGCTTCTCCCATGTTCCCGAGCACATGGCCTCGGTCTGGGGCACTTACACGCTGGAAGGCGACGGTCGCCGCGGCGACATGACCTTCGGGCTCGGCGCCCGCTATGTCGGCTCCTATTACTTCAGCAATGAAAACACCCAGAAGTCCGACGGAGCGGTGGTCTTCGACACCGCCTTCACCTATGCCATTCAGGAGAACACCAGCTTCCAGCTGAACGTCAGCAATCTGTTCAACGAAAAGCACCTCGCCCACAGCGACGGCGGCGCGCTCTTCTACAACCCGGGCCGCGAGATCTACGCGTCGATCCGCCAGAGGTGGTGAATGGCTGGTCCTGCCCGGTCGGACCCGGGCAGGACCCCAAGGCTCAGGGCGCGAGTTTCATCCGCCGCCAGGCGGCGGGTGTCTCTCCCGCGACATGGCGGAAAGCCTTTGTCAGATGGGCCTGATCCGAAAAACCCAGCTGTGCCGCAATATCGGCGACGCTGAGACTGCTGTCGCGCAAGAGCTCCTGGGCCGCCTCGATACGTCTGGCGAGTTGCCACTGCAGCGGCGTCCTCCCGGTGGTCATCTTGAAAACCGTCGTGAACCAGCTTTCGGACAGACCGACGGTCGCGGCCATCTCGGCCACGCTCATCCGGTTGCCGCCCAGTGCGTCGAAGCGGGTGAGAAGCTTGTTCATCTGGGCTTGGGTGAGCCGCCCATTGGCCCTGGTATCGTCTTCCGCCGGAATGTCGAGCAAGGCGGCAGCGATCGTGCCCACCAGGCTTTCGGCGTAGACGGCATGCCTGGCGGGATGGTTGAGTTCCTCAACCATCAGGTTTGCCAGGGTCTCGATGGCGCCCACATCCTGAATTTCGACCGGCCGGCGCAGCACTGCCCTTGCCATCGAACTGCCGAGCGATGGCGTCAGAAAGCGCAGCAGCCGATCCTGCTGGACATGCAGGTCCAGATGAGAGAATCGATGATCGGCGGTGAACTGGGTCCACAGCGGCATGCCAGCGGGAACATAGAGCGCCCGCGTCATCGGACGGTCATGCCGGCCAAAGCCGCAGGCGCGGTTCGAGACACGGATGTGATGCGACACGTCGTTGAAGAAGATGACGATGCGCGGGTCGGGCGAGAGATAATAGGCATTTGCGCCGGACTGTCCGACAGCATCCCAGTACACGCTCATCACCCCGTCAAAGCCCCGCCAACGCGCAGGTCCGATCGGGCGGATGCCCTCTGTGCGCGTGATCATGGAATGTTGATAGCCCATTGGAAAACCCGTTCACCCCAGACCGAAGCTTCTGCTCGGCAAAGCTCGCAAGCTGCTGTACGGACCGAAATCAAGCGGTCCGTGACGAGCGACGACAGTGCGCGGACACTGCTGTTAATATGAGTAGGATAATCATGTTTCTGGGCTATCGCAAGCTCCGGCGCTCCAGCGGGAGAACCGAACTGCTTGATATTCCATATGGCGCATAATGCCGATATCTCCGCAGATCCCCCTGCGAGCGCATAGGGCATTGCTCCAAGTCTCAAGCAATGTGGAATTTTTCCGAATGACCGAATTCAACCTGCCCGCCGATGGTGTTTTCCTCGGGCGCATATGGTCCCCGCAAGCCGGCGGCCCGTCGGTCGTGACCATCCGTGATGGCGCTGTCGTCGACATCACCTCCAGACAGGCGCCGACGGTGCGCGACATTTGCGAGATGGACGATCCGGCCGGCTATGTAAGCACCGCAGGCGGGATGCCGATTGGCACTTCATTGTCGGCAAAAGGGTGGCTTGTGACGCTAGCTTCACGACCGGTTGAGGATCCTCTGGATTTGTAGCGGCCTTGGGGCAAGGAGGCCATCGTGAGCGCAGCCAAATTCCAAGGTCGCGCTGCATCCAGCGCTCGTCCGTTGTCGCTGTACCTCATCGCCATATCAGAGCGCTGGCCCGAAGCGGGGTGCTGAGAGCAGTTCGCACTGGAGCAAGCAGGCAAATCCAGCAGGTGCCTCTGCAGCAGAATGGCGCTTGACATGCCTATGCAATCGATTGCAATTGCGCTTGCAATCGAATGCAAAGCGTGGAACAAATTGGCTCGGCACATTTTATGGGAGAACAAAATGAAGCTACGCACCACAATCGCAGCGCTTGCTGCGTCGGTCATTTCCATCGCATCCGCAGGGGCTCAGGAATTCACCATTGGCTTGTCCAATGGCTGGGTCGGCTCCGAATGGCGCACCCAGATGATCGAGGAAGCAGAGGCTGCGGCCGCTGCATGGGCTGAAAAGGGCGTGACCGTCAACGTCGTCGTCCAGAGCGCAAATGTCGATGTGCCGGGGCAGATTGCCCATGTGCGCAACTTCCTCAACCAGGGCGTGGATGCGGTCATCATCAACCCCAACAGCCCGACCGCCTTTGATCCCGTCTTCGCACAGGCAAAGGAAACCGGCGTTCTCGTGATCTCGACGGACGCCGAGGTTTCGTCGCCTGACGCGATGTATGTCGGCATTGACCAGCAGGCATGGGCCGAGGCAGGCGCCGCATGGCTGGCCGAGACACTCAATGGCGAAGGCAAGGTCGTTGCCATCAACGGTGTCGCCGGTCACCCGGCCAACGAGATGCGTGTTGCCGGCTACCGCAAGGTCTTCGCCGAGCATCCCGGCATTGAAATCGTCAATGAGGTGAATGCGAACTGGGATCAAGCGCAGGGCCAGCAAGCGATGCAGAATCTGCTCGCCACCTATCCCGATATCGACGGCGTCTGGGTGCAGGATGGCATGGCTGCGGGCGCATGGCGATCCATCCAGGATTCTCCGCAGGCAGGCTCCATCGCCGCGACCGGTGAAATCCGCAAGGACTTTATCGATCTCTGGGTCAAGGATGAGCTGAATTCGGGCGCGTCCGTCAATCCTCCCGGCGTCATGGCCAGCGCGCTCAATGTTGCTGTTTTCATGCTTCAGGGGCGTGAGCTGAAGGAGCCTGCGACTGCCGGCCAGTACGGCAATGCCATGTATCTGCCAATTCCGTTCATCGATGCGTCGAACCTGCAGGAAGTGGCAACCGAGCTTGAAGGCAAGCCGGGCTTCTACTCCTACACCAGTGCCTTGAGCATCGACGAGACAGAAGCGCTGTTCAACTAAGCGTTTTCTGGAAATCTGGCCGGCCCTTCGATGGGCCGGCTTTTTCTCAAATTAAACCAGGGTGGGTGTCATGCCGAGACTTCGTCTTGAAGGTGTGAGCAAGCGCTATGGAGCCACCGTTGCCCTGCGCCGGGGCGATCTGAGCCTCATGCCGGGTGAAGTGCATGTGCTGATGGGATCGAATGGATCCGGCAAGAGCACCTTGAGCAAGATCATTGCCGGCAGCGTGCGCCCGGATGACGGTGTGATCGAGAGCGATGGTTCTGTCGTGACGATACCAAGCCCGCAGGCGGCGAGAGATCTCGGCATCGCCGTGTTTTATCAGGAACTGAGCCTGGCCGCGCATCGCAGCGTGGTGGAAAACATCTGCCTGCCCGGGCTCAATAGCGCTGAAGGGTTGTTTCGCAACCGAGCCGAGATGGTTACTGCCGCGGAGCCGTTCATTGCACCGTTCGAAAGCGTGCTCGGCGAAGGCTTCGGGCTTGACGTGCCGGTGGGGCGACTGCGCGCGGATCAGCGGCAGCTTGTCGAGATCATGAAGACGCTGGCCGCCAAACCGGACATTCTCATTTTCGACGAGCCGACTTCGGCGCTGGATCGCGCGCAAGTCGAGTGTTTCATGGCGGTGCTGCGCGAGCTCAAGGCCAATGGCAAGAGTATCATTTTCATCTCTCACCGCATGAACGAGATCTTCGAGATCGGCGACAGGGTGACGATCATTCGCGATGGCGAAACGGTCAGCACCTCGGCCCTCGCGGACACGACCATGGAGGCAATCCTGCGCACCATGACGGGAGAGGGAGCGACCGGGCCCTCGGCCCCGGCACCTGCGACTGCGGCTGCGACTGAGACGCCACAACGTCCGACGATCAAGCTCAAGGTTTCAAATCTTGTGGCGCCCGGCGTCAACGATGTCTCGTTCGAACTGGCGGCCGGCGAGATCCTCGGCTTCGGCGGCTTGCATGGCCAGGGGCAGTCGGCCGTGCTGCGTGCGCTTTTCGGCGCGTCGAAATCCCGTTCCGGTGACATCCAGGTTGGAACCACGAAGGTAAAGGGCAATTCTCCGCGCGCGTCGATTCGTGAGGGTCTTGCCTACGTGTCCGGCGATCGCGCCCGCGACGGGGTAATCGACGGGCGTTCGATCCTCGAGAATACCGTGCCCATCTACGCTCTGAAGAATCGCCTGTTCATTGCTTCACCTCGGTCCCTGGGAGACAAGGCGAAGGAGGCGCTCAAGAAACTGCAGACCAAGTACCAGACCCTGTTCCACGCGATCAATTCGCTGTCGGGCGGCAATCAGCAAAAGGTCGTCGTCTCGCGATGGCTGATGGCGCCGCCTGAGGTGATGCTGCTCGATGACCCGACGAAGGGAATTGATATCGCGTCCAAGACGGAGCTGTTCCGGGTGCTGCGGGAACTGGCTGCCGAAGGCATGGCGATCTTGCTGTATTCATCGGAGGATGCCGAATTGCTGGAAAATTCCGATCGCGTGCTGGTGTTCAACAACGGCCGCACGGTGCGCGAGCTCAAGGGCGATGAACGCACGCGCTATCACCTGTACCATGCAGCCTACGAGGCCGCGTGATGAGCTTGCAGTTGCAATCCAATCCCCAGCAGCGCTCGATATTCGAACGGTTCCCGTTCATCCCGGCGCTCGGGATCCTTGTGGTTCTGCTGGTTCTCAACGGTGTGGCCGAGCCCAACAGCATGTCCTATGGTGCGATCACGGGCCTGACCAAGACCTATCTGGCGCTGATGTTCCTCGCCGTGGCGCAGTCCATCGTGGTATTCTCTTCCGACATTGATCTGTCGGTGGGCGCGATCCTGTCGCTGGTCAATGTGGTTGTCGTCGTCATGATCGAACGGCTGGGTGGCGGTCCATCCGCCGTGCTCATCTCCTGCTTTGCCGGGATCCTGGTTGGCACCCTGTGCGGGATCTTCAATGGCTTCGTGGTCGTCGGGCTCCGGTTGCAGCCGATCGTCGCCACCTTCGCCACCGGTATCGTGTTCACCGGCATTGCCCTTTGGGTTCTGCCGGTCGCCGGCATGCCGGTGCCGCAGTCGTTCTGGCGGACCTATGGCGGCAGGATCCTGGACATTCCCTTCGTGTTTTACATCGTTGTAGCTCTGGGTCTGCTGATCTGGCTTGCGGTCAGGACCAAGTACATCATCCAATTGATGGCGGTGGGCGACAATCGGCTTGCTGCCTACCAGTCCGGATTGCCGGTCACCCGCATCCGCATCACCGCATTCGCCCTGTGCGGCCTGTTGTCGGCGGTTGCAGCGCTCTGCATCATCGGCGACACTGCCAGTGGCGACCCGGTGGTGGGCAATGCCATGACGCTCTACAGTGTCGCGGCCGTCGTGCTTGGCGGCACCGCCCTGTCGGGCGGCTCGGGTTCGATGCTTGGCTCGGCCATCGGCGCGCTGATCATTGGCCTGATCAACTCATTCGTCTTTTTCGCCGGCGTGTCGTCCGAATGGCAGAACTTTGCCCAGGGCGTTGCCGTACTCATTGCGCTCATGGTGGGCGTGCTGGTGACGCGGAGGATCAGCAAATGAAGATCCAGACCGACACATTGATGGATCTCGTCAAGACCCCGCTGGTGGTCGCGCTGGGGCTGATCTTCGCCCTGCTGATCCTTGGGGAACTCCTCTCTCCGGGCTTTGCCTCCTCCTCGCAGATCATGCGCCTGCTGATCGTGGCCTCGATCCTTGGCGTGGTCGCTGCGGGGCAGAACCTGGTCATTCTCGGCGGGCGCGAGGGGATCGATCTCTCCGTCGGCGGGGTCGTCTCGCTGAGCGCGGTGATTGCCGGCAACATGATGCAGGGAAGCGATGCCGGGATCATTCCCGCCATCCTCGCCTGCCTCGCGACCGGCGCCTTCTTCGGGCTGCTCAACGGACTTGGCGTCACGCTGCTGCGCATTCCGCCGCTGATCATGACGCTCGGCATGCTGGGCGTCCTGCAGGGACTGCTTGTGGTGGTGCGCAGCGGCATTCCCTCGGGACTGGCGGCACCGGGCCTTGCCAGTTTCGTGACCAAGCCCTTCCTGTTCGGCGTACCCGGCATGATCTGGCTGTGGGCCGCCATCGGCGTGCTGATGGCGCTGCTGTTGAAGCGGACGCTGTTCGGCTACCGGATCTATGCAATCGGTTCGAACGAGAACGCGGCCCGGATGGCGGGCGTGCCGGTCGACCTGATCCGCGTCAGCCTGTTCGTCTTTTCGGGCATGTTTGCAGCCATCGCGGGCTTCTGCATCATCGGCTATTCCGGCTCGTCGTTTTCCAATGTGGGTGCGCAATACATGCTGGCATCGATCATTGCCGTCGTTCTGGGGGGCACGCCGCTCTCCGGCGGCAAGGGCGGCTACACCGGCACGATGGCCGGGGCAGTTCTGCTGATCCTGTTGCAGAGCATCCTCACCACCTTGAACATCGAGGAAGCCGGTCGGCAGTTCGCCTTTGGCGCGACCCTGCTTGTGCTGATGCTGTTTTATGGTCGCGGCAAGGCCTTGAGAGGATGAGCATGCCGATGCGACCAAACCTCAAGGACATTGCGCAACGGGCCGGGGTCTCGACCTCCACGGTGTCGCGTGCCCTGAGCGGCTCGAGCCTGATCGCCGATGCGACGGTGGACCGGATCCGCGCGCTAGCTGATGAATTCGGATATCGGCCGAACGTGAGGGCCCGGAATTTCCGCGCCCAGAAGACCATGGCAGTGCTGATTGTTGTCCGCGACATAGGCAACCCGTTCTATCTCGAAGTCTTCAAAGGCGTCGAGCGCGTGGCCCGGGAGGCCGGCTACTCGGTGCTGATGGCAAACACCGAAAGCGACAAGGAGCGTGAGGTCGAATATTTCGAGATGCTCAGCGACGGTCTCGCCGACGGCATGATCCTGATGACCGGCGCCGTCCCAAAATCCGTTCGGGATCACAAGACCGGCTACCACAATGTTGTCGTGGCCCTGGAAATGGTCGAAGACTTCAACGTGCCGCAGGTCCTGATCGACAACGAGGCGGCTGCAGTCGCCGCTGTCGAGCACCTGATCGGGCTCGGCCACACCCGCATCGCGCATATTGCCGGACCGATCCCCGAAGGCATGAGCGTTCGCCGGCAAGAAGGCTACTGCGTTGCCATGCAGGCCGCCGGGCTTGACATTCCGCCAAGCTACATGTGCCGCGGCGACTTCAGCCTGCAGAGCGGGGAGCGTTGCGCCCGTGCCCTTCTGAGCGCCGAGCGCCGGCCCACCGCCATCTTTGCAGCCAATGACGAAATGGCATTTGGCGTGATCCGCCAGGCGTATCAACTGGGCCTCAATGTGCCGGCGGAACTGTCCGTCATCGGCTTTGACAATATCGCCTTCAGCGAAGCGTTCCTGCCGTCACTGACCACCATCAGCCAGCCGCGTCTTGATATCGGCGAGCGCGCCATGTCGGTCTTGCTCGATCTCATGGCCGACAAGGCCCTTCCTGCCGATCCCACCGTCCTGCCGACCCAGCTTCTGGTTCGCGAAACGACAGCGGCGCCAAATCCGGCCACGCTAGACTGAAGAAAGAGATCCTGATCGTGAGTACTCCCGCAAGACAGACACTTCGTATTGGCATTATCGGAACCGGATTCATTGCCGAATTCCACCTGCGCTCCATGCTGGGCGTGCGCAATGTTTCGGTGGCGGGCGTCTACAGCCGCAATGCGCAAAACCGCGCCCGCTATGCAAAGCTTGCCAACGATCTCGAGCTCGGTCCCTGCAAGCCGTTCGATACGCTTGAGGCCATGCTGCAGGATGACACGATTGACGCGGTCTGGATCCTGTCGCCCAACCATACGCGGCTCGACATCATGCGCATCATTCACGGCGAGGTGACTTCCAAAAGATCCAAGGTGTTTGCCGTTGCCTGCGAGAAGCCGCTGGCGCGGACCATTGCCGAAGCAAGGGAAATGCTGGATCTGGCTGAATCAGCCGGCCTCAATCATGGGTATCTCGAGAACCAGGTCTTCTGCACGCCGGTGCTGCGCGGCAAGGAAATCATCTGGCGGCGCGCGGCCTCGGTGACGGGGCGGCCATACCTGGCACGGGCGGCGGAAGAGCATTCCGGCCCGCATGCGCCCTGGTTCTGGCAAGGCGACAAGCAGGGTGGCGGGGTGCTGTCGGACATGATGTGCCACAGTGTCGAGGTCGCCCGTCATCTGCTGACCGAACCCGGCGCCAAGCGCAAATCGCTTCGCGTCAAATCCGTCAACGGAACCGTCGCGAACCTCAAATGGACGCGCCCCAAATACGCCGCGCAACTGGCCGAGCGCTATGGCAAGGCCGTCGACTACCGCAACAGGCCATCGGAGGACTTTGCCCGCGGAACCATCCTGCTGGAGGACGAAGCGGGCAATGAGCTGGTGATCGAGTCGACGACATCCTGGGCCTATGTCGGCGCCGGCCTGCGTATCCAGCTGGAACTGCTGGGTCCTGAATATTCGATGGAGTTCAACTCGCTGTCCACCGGGCTGAAGGTGTTCATGTCGCGCGAGGTTACGGGCGCGGAAGGGGAGGACCTGGTCGAGAAGCAGAACGCCGAACAGGGGCTGATGCCGGTCCTCGAAGACGAGGCAGGCATCTATGGTTATACCGACGAGAACCGGCATATGACCGAGTGCTTCCGCAAGGGCGAAACGCCGTCCGAGACCTTCCATGATGGCCTGGCGGTCGTGGAGATTCTCATCGGTCTCTATCGCTCGGCCGAAATCGGACAGACGGTGAATTTCCCCGCGACCGATCTCGATGATTATGTTCCTGTTGTCGCGCGTCTTCAAAGTCCGCAGGACTGAGCCCGGTCCCCCAACAAGCAGGCCCAACTCTGATGACCATCACGCCTGGACCGACCCGGATGAAGTCGGAAATCCTGTCTGTCCCCAGCGTCGTTGCGGGACAGATGGATACATCGCTCGATGACTATCTGGCGCTGGGGAGCCGGCTGGCGTCGCTGGACCCCAATCTGATCGTCACCTGTGCGAGAGGCAGCTCCGACCACGCCGCCACCTACTTCAAATATCTCGTGGAAATATGTCTCGGCGTGCCGGTCGCCTCGATCGGGCCATCGGTGTCCTCGGTCTATCGAACACGCTGGAAACTCGAGGGGACGCCGGTCCTTGCCATTTCCCAATCCGGCGGCAGCGATGATCTGAGGCTTTTCATGGAAGCCGCAACCCGGTCCGGCGCAGTCAGCATTTCTTTGACGAACGACGTTGCATCTCCGATGGCAAAGGCCACGGACACGGTGCTCGGCATGTCGGCCGGCGCGGAACTGGCGGTCGCGGCGACGAAAACCTACATCGCGTCCCTGGTGGCGCTGGCTGCGATTGTCGCCGGCTGGTCGAAGGATCATGCGATGATCGAGGCGCTGCGGGCTCTGCCCGATGATCTAGACAAGGCGCTTGCCTGTGACTGGGCGCCCGCGCTGGAAAGGTTCAAAGACCCCGGCAGCGTGTTCGTGACCGCACGCGGGCCCGGGCTCGGTATTGCCAACGAAGCGGCTCTGAAGTTCAAGGAGACCTGCCTGATCCGGGCGGAGGCGTTCAGCGCCGCCGAAATGATTCATGGGCCACTGGCGCTGTCGGGTCCATCCTTGACGGCGCTTGCATTCCTGACCGATGACGCCGGTCGCGAAGGCATCGAAAGCGGCGTGATGCGGCTGCGCGAAACCGGTTCGACGGTGTTCACGGTGGACACTGAAAAGACAGGGGCGGATGTCTTGCCGAGCGTGAAAACCGCGCACCGTCTGCTTGATCCGATCCCCCAGATCCTGAGCTTTTACCGCTTCGTCGAAGAGTTGTCCGTCAGCCTGGGGCTTGACCCGGATGCCCCGCAGCATCTCAAGAAAGTGACGGTGACACGATGATCCTGCGCGTTTGCGATCTGGGCGGGACTCACTGCCGTATCGGGCAATATGTTGCCGGGCGCCTTGACGCGGCTTCGGTCGCGCGTTTCCGCAACGCGGACCATGCCTCCTTTGCGGCCTTGATGACGCATTACCATGCAAGAGCCGGCGTGGCGCCCGCCGAAAGAATGGTCATCGCGCTTGCTGCACCTGTCATCGGGGATGTCGTCGCTCTGACCAACCTCGACTGGATCATCGACCGCCATGAAATCAGCCGCGCGTCGGGTGTGCCGCAGGTGTTTCTTATCAATGATTTCGAGGCTTTGGGCCACGCGCTGTCCTCCCCGCAGGCGCTGCAATCGCGCAGCCTGCAAGAGGCGCCCCAGCCGGGCAATGGGCCGCGTCTCATTCTGGGGGCCGGGACCGGTTTCAACTGCGCCGTCCGCCTGGCCAATGGATCAGTGGTGTTTTGCGAGGCCGGTCATTCGAGCTTTGTGGCCGAAACCGATCTTGATCGCGCTCTCCAGGCCCGCATCTCGCAAAAGCATGGCCGCTGCTCGAATGACCGGGTGCTTTCGGGCTCCGGTCTGGCCGAAATCTATCGGACCCTGTGTGATCTTGCGGGACGGACACCCCGCCACGCGACCAGTCAGCAGATCGTGCCCGCGGCTCTCGGACGGGATGATGATCTCGCGGTGCGGACCTGCCGGGAGTTTGCCCGGATGCTGGGGCGAGCCGCTGGCGATCTGGCGCTGGTGTTCCTGGCGACCGGCGGTGTCTATGTCACGGGTGGCATGGCGCATGCGCTGCAAGGCTTCATGACCGGCTCGGAAAACAGCTTCATTCAGGCATTCAAGGCGAAGGGGCGCATGGCGGGCAGCATGGAAGCGTTGCCGGTTGAGCTCGTGCTAGACGACAATGCTGCCCTGCTCGGGTGCCATGAATTTCAAGCCTCAATTCCCAAACCTGACTGACGGTCAGTTCAAAGCGTATGACTCGGACTACGCTTGCTCCGGCATTACCCCTGTTCGGTGCGCGCCTCCACTCCGCACCAGGCTGCTGCAAACAGAGCGATTGCCTTGGTCACCCGCATCAGCGAAGGCAGGCTCACGCGCTCGTCAATCGCGTGAATATTTTCCGCCACTGGCCCGTACACGAGGCTGGTCATGCCGCCGTGCAAGGTGAACACCGCGGCGTCGAGATAGCAGGGCATGACGAAGCGTTCGAGCTGTCTTCCGTCGCCATCAACCCGTGTGTGTGCTGTCGCAAGCAGGACTTCCGCTTCGCTTCCTGCGGGAAGAACATATCCGCCCTGCTTGACCCCGACCCACTCGATCTCCGGCTCCGGGCATCCCTGGAGGAACGGGTCATGCGCAAATGCCTGCTTGAGGAAACTCTCGAAACCTGCTTCTCGCGCCTCAGCCGTTTCGCCGGGATAAAACCCGATCCTGCCTTCAAGGCGGCACTCGCTCGGCACCGAGGCGAGCCATTCACCGCCTGATATCGTGCCGATCGTCAAGGCTATCGGATTGCCGACCTGGTCAAAATCGGATCCCCCGGCCGGGCGTTCCGCTATCCACTCCTGCTCGAGACGGCGCAAATGCTCGATGGTGCGAATTGCAATGTCGATTGCGCTCCTTCCTGCCGCGACCTCGAAGGGGTGAGCGGGCACGCCGCGAACGGTGACCGCGAACTTCATGACGCCTGTGTTGGCGCAGACAAGCTTCTCGCCGGTCGGCTCAGGTATAAGGACAGCATCGGCGCGAAAGCCTTTGGCGAGAACCATTGCTGCGCCATTGCCTGTGGTCTCTTCCTCGATCACCGACTGGAACTGGACCGGTCCCGTCAGGTCCAGGCCCGCGGACGAGACCGCGTCGAGAGCAAACAGGTTTGCAGCCAGGCCGGCTTTCATGTCGCCTGCGCCACGGCCGTAGAGCCAGTCACCGTCGCGCGTTGCCGAGAACGGATCATGCTTCCAGCGCGCGCTGGCGCCGGGTGGCACCACATCGACATGCGCGTTGAGCGCCAGCGACCTGCCGTCACGGACCGAATGCCTGGAACCGACGACGACGGTCGAGTTCCCAAGGTCGAATGTGGTCGGTGAGAAAGCCGGGTCCTTGCCGATGCGGTCGGGATCGATTGCGAATCCGCACACTTCATAGCCGCGCTCTCCGAGCGCATCGGAGACAATGCCCTGAACGCCGGCCTCATTTCCTCGAAGCGAGTCGGCGCGCACCAATTGCTGCAAGAATGCGACCTGCTCCTCGAAGCGGTCCTCCACCGCCCTGATGATGCGGTCGATCTGCCGCTCGCTGAGCAGGGGTTCACCGATGGAGTCCTGACTAAATGGGGTCTTGGTCACGTCTGCCCTCCTCAATCCTTCATGCTGTCGCTTGCCATGAGGCGCAATCCGCCTTTACGGCCGTCGTCCGGGCAAATTGGCGGCGGTTGCAACGCCCCCTCGGATGTCGGCAATTTCCACATGGCATCATTGACGCTGTACATGTCTCGCTGCATCCCGGCAATTCACTCGACCAAAACCCCAACTTCGAGGAGGTCTCGCGAGAACCTGAGTCTGTTGGGTATGTCCCGCGCGGATCTGCGAGCAAGGGCAACCCGACCTGGAACGATCTGCAGGCGCAGCGGTTAACATGTATTTGACACCAGGAGAAACGCAATGACCCCGAAGCTTCTGATCACCGCCGCAGCTGCCTGCGCAGCCCTGGGCGCCCCGTCCCTCTCCGTTGCTGCCGAGTGTGGACCGGTTGAACAGCGCCGCGCCGGCGAGAGCGTCGAGCAGCTTGCCGCCCGCTGTGGTATTTCGGTCGATGCACTGCTGGATGCCAACGATGTGACGACAGTCGCCGAACTTGATGACCGAGACGCCATTGCGATCGCGCAGGACCAGGCGGGCGGGGATTGGCTCGACCGCGCCCGCGAAGCCGTCGTCAGTGCCGGTCGCGAGGTCGCGGGGCGCTCGGTCTCCGACTACCTCAAGGATCAACCCGATCTCAACCGCGACGTGCTGTCCTTCGGTGAGAAAGTCGGTCTTCCCGGAATTCAATCGGGCCTTCCACCGGACCTAATCTCGACGTGACGGCCACAGATGACGGCCTGCTGGACATCGTGGCGTCAGGGCTTCCGGGAGATATGGAAGTCACATTCGGCTGGCTCGACGATGGCAATCTCCAGCCTCAGGGATAGGCGCATCGTGCACGATGCTGAAGCTCCGGATGCCCGCTGCATGCCGTGATGGTCGCTCGGTGGCAGTCGCGCTGAAAGCTTGCGGGGTGTCCGCTGCCAGAACCGCTTCCAAGGCAAGCCATCCCGCAACATCCTCCCCGCGCTCGATGACCGAGTAGGGACGGGGCCAAAACAGACTGGCCAGTTCGGCGACCCGGCGGTCGACAATCCTGGCGGCCGGGTTCAACTGAGCAAGCTCCTGCGGCAGGCCGGCGATGTCGGAGAGCGTGGCGGGATCCTTTGCCAGATCGGTTTTGGTCAGGACGATTCGGTCGGCAAAGGCGATCTGCTTGACTGCCTCGAAGTGCCGATCAATGGAGATGCCACCGGTGATGATATCATATAACGTTACGAACCCTGCCAAATAAAATATGCTGTCGACCGTCCGGTCGCGCAAGCTCTCGGCGCCGTGCCGGTCGGCCATCAGTGCATTGACCAGCGGGGCGGGGTCGCCCAGCCCGCTCATCTCGACGATCACCCGCGAGAAGGCCGGCGCCAGATTGCCCGATGCCGCGCAATGGAGGTCGAACAGCGTCGCCCTTATGTCGGTCGTGCCTGAACAGCACAGGCAGCCGGTCGAGACCTGGCCGATGGCGGTTTCACCCTGGCGCACCAGCAGATGATCGATCGCCACTTGGCCGAACTCGTTGATGATGACGGCGGTATCCTAAAACGACGGATTCGCCAGCACCTCGTTGAGCAGCGTCGACTTGCCCGCGCCGAGAAAGCCGCTTAGCAGGAATACAGGGACCCGGTCGGGCAGGGCCATGGCGTCACGCCACCTGGCACGTGCGGCAGATGCCGCGCAGTTCGATGGTTGTTTTCTTGAGCGCAAAACTGGCCTCGCCCGCCAGCAGCTTCAGCCGATTGGCAAGCGCGTTGTCGGTAATTTCATTCACCTGTCCGCATTTCTCGCAGATCATGAAGGCGATGGTGTCGTCCCCGTCGCAACCCGGATGGCGGCAGGCGACGAAGGCGTTGAGGCTCTCGAGCCGGTGCACCAGGCCGAATTCGACCAGCTTGTCGAGCGCGCGGTAGACCTGGAGCGGCGCGCGAAACCCGTTGTCGCGCAGCTGATCGAGAATGGTGTAGGCGCTCAGCGGTCCTTTCGACCGGGTCAGCGCGCCCATGACCAGGGTTTGGTTCTTGGTCAGGTCCGCTGTTTCGTGAACATGCTCGTTCATGGCCGGGTTCCTTTCTGGGGGGCGGTCGCGCGCGGCGCCATGTCGACAGGCTTCGGCGAAGGGCGGGAGAAGACAGGCATCAGCGACAGGATGAAGAGGCACAGCGCCGCCACCACGATGCTGGGGCCGGCAGGCGTGTCCCATTCGAGCGAGCCGAACAGACCGCCCACCACCGCCGCCGCGCCGATGATCGCTGCCATCAGCGCCATCTGCTCGGGGCCGGACGAAAAGCGGCGCGCGGTGGCGGCCGGAATGATCAGCATCGCGGTGATCAGCAGTACGCCGACGATCTTCATGGAAATGGCGATCACCGCCGCCATCAGCAGCATGAAGATGATGTTGACCCGTTCCGGATTCATGCCTTCGGCTTCGGCGAGTTCGCGGTTGATGGTGGCGGCAAACAGCGGCCGCCAGATGACCGCCAGGACAGCGAGCACCACCGCACCGCCCAGCCAGATGACGGCGATGTCCATTTGCGAGACCGCCAGGATGTCGCCGAACAGGAAGCCCATCAGATCCATGCGGATCCAGGTCATGAAGGCGAGCGCGACGAGGCCCAGGGCAAGGGCGGAGTGCGCCAGCAGGCCCAGCAGGGCGTCGGATGACAGCGTGCCCTGCTTTTGAAGCAGCAGCAGTGCGATGGAGACGCAGGCCGAGACCCCGAAGACGGCGATCGTGATGTTGATTTCGAAGAGGAAGGCCAGCGCAACACCGAGCAGGGCGGCGTGGGACAGCGTGTCGCCGAAATAGGCAAGCCTGCGCCAGACGATGAAGCAGCCCAACGGACCTGCCACCAGCGCCACGCCGATGCCTGCCAGGATGGCGCGGGTGAAAAAATCGTCAAGCATCGGACCTGCCCTCGCTGCCGTGGTGATGATGCCCGTCCTCGGGGTGGCAATGATCGGTGATCGAGCCATCGCCATGTTCGACGCGTCCGTCGGGCAGATGGGTGTGATCGTGATGATGCTCGTAGACCGCGAGCGTGGACGCAGCGCGGGCGCCGAACAGGGCCTTGTACTCGGCGCTCGAGGCCACGACCGTCGGCGTGCCCGAGCAGCAGACATGACCGTTGAGACAGATCACCCGGTCGGTCGCCGCCATCACCACATGCAGATCATGGGAAATCAGCAGGATGCCGCAATGCATCTCGTCGCGGATCCGCTTGATCAGATCGTAGAGCGCGATCTCGCCGGAAAAATCGACGCCCTGCACCGGTTCGTCGAGCACCAGCAGGTCGGGCTTGCGGGCGACGGCGCGCGCCAGCATGACCCGCTGGAACTCGCCGCCCGACAGCGTCCGGACTTCCGCGCCCGCCAGATGGCTGACGCCGGTGGATGCCATGGCGCTCTCGGCCTCAGCCACGCTGACATGACCGGTCAGCCGCATGAAGCGGCGGACGGTCAGCGGCAAAGTCCAGTCGACCGCCAGCTTCTGCGGCACATAGGAAACCTTCAGGTCTGCAAGGCGCCTAACCGCGCCCTCATCCGGCTTGAGTATGCCCAGCGCCATCTTGGCGGTCGTCGACTTCCCGGACCCGTTCGGGCCGATCAGGGTGACGATCTCGCCCGGCTCGATGGCAAGGCTGACGCCGCGCACCAGCCAGCGGCCGGCGCGATGGATGCCGGCAGTGTCGAGCGTGACGAGAGACTGAGGTTTGTGCAGCATGATGGATCGGACCGGCTTCCTGCGGATCGTGACAAGGGGGTTGCGCAGCCTTATCGCACACGTTATACAGTTACGCAATCTTGTAATGAGATAACGTCACATACACTTTATATATGGAGACTGTCATGAACCGCATCAAGGGCCTTTTGCTCGCTTCCACCCTCATCGCGTCCTCCGCCGTCTCGGCCAGCGCCGAGGTCAATGTGGTGGCGTCCATCAAGCCGATCCACTCCCTGGTGGCGGCGGTGATGGACGGCGTCGGTGACCCGGCACTGATTATCGAAGGCGCCGGCTCGCCCCACACCTATGCGCTCAAGCCGTCGCAGGCCGAGATGCTGGAACAGGCCAAACTCGTGTTCTGGATCGGCCATGAACTGGAAGCCTTCCTGGAAAAGCCGCTGGAGACGATCGGCGCCAATGCCAGATCGATCGAACTGATCGATGCGCATGACCTGGTGAAGCTCGACTTCCGCGAAGGCGGCGCCTTCGACAAGCACGCTCACGGCGACGAGGCGGGTCATGACGACCACGCCCATGAAGCCGAGGCCGAGCATGATCACGCACATGAAAAGGCCGCCGAGACCGAACATGATCACGCGCATGAAAAGACTGCCGAGGCAGAGCATGACCATGGGCATGAGAACACAGCGGAAGCGGATCATGAAGGGCATGACCACGGCGCGTTCGACGCCCATGTCTGGCTGGATCCGGTGAACGCCAAGGCCATGGTGCATGAGATCGAGGAAGCGCTAGCCGAGGCCGATCCGGCCAATGCCGCCAGATACGAAGCCAATGCGGAAGCCGTGACGGCCAGGCTCGACACGCTGATTGCCGAAGTGTCCGCCGAACTCGAGCCGGTCAAGGGCAAGGGCTTCATCGTCTTCCACGATGGCTACCAGTATTTCGAAAGCCGCTTCGGTGTCACCGCCTCGGGCTCGATCACGGTGTCTCCGGAAGTCATGCCCGGCGCCGAACGGATCACCGAAATCCGCGCGCGGGTTCAGGAACTGGGCGCCGCCTGTGTGTTCGCCGAGCCTCAGTTCGAGCCGAAGCTCGTCTCGACGGTGATCGAGGGCACCGATGCCAAGGCCGGAACCCTCGATCCGCTCGGCGCCGAACTCGAAGGCGGACCGGAGCTCTATTTCCAGCTGATCCGCAACATGTCGACCTCGATAAAGACCTGCCTGACGGAAGCCAGCTGAAGGATTGATTTGGCGTCATGGCGGGCGGCCTGCGTCGCTCGTCACACTGCGAACAAAAACCGCAGTTCCAGCCTCCCCTCGTCAGGCCGACGGTCTGGTCTATCAACAGCCGTCATGCCTAGCGAAAACTGGCATCCAGCGCGATCAAGTCCTTGAACGGAAGAGATTATTTCACGCCGCAAACGCGCCGTGGCCGATTCCAGCTCAAGGTCGGAATGCCGGAAGATTGGGCACCGTCCATCCCGGCAGGGCTTTGTCAACAAACTGGTGGGCGGCTCGTGCGGCCCAATTCTTCATGCTCAAAATGTGATGGTATAACATATGAGAAACAACAATAGTCGTATCAGGTCGGGCGTCTGCCCGGTCTTCCATCCTGTGCAACGACCGTCAAGCCTGCAGCGGACAGTCCAGCGGGAAGGAGCGTCGTTATGATAGACGTGGCAATCATAGGCGGCAGTTTTGCCGGTCTTACCGCTGCCCTGCAGCTCGGGCGCGCCAGCCGGTCGGTCGTGGTGCTGGACTCCGGGGCTCCGCGCAACCGCACCTCGCCGGGCGCTCATGGCGTGGCCGGCTGGGATGGCGTTGCGCCAGCCGAGATTCTCGCCCGGTTCCGCGCCGACCTTGAGCCTTACCCCAGCGTGAGACTTCGCAATGGCATGGTGACAGGCGCATTCGGCACGCAGGACGCCTTCACGCTGACGCTTGATGGCAACGATCAGATAGAAGCACGGCGCATCATTCTGGCCCATGGCGTGCGCGACATCCTGCCCGACATTCCGGGCCTCAGCGACGGCTGGGGCCGGCGGGTGCTGCATTGTCCCTATTGCCACGGCTACGAGGTGAAGGGCGGCTCGCTGGCGGTTCTGGCCGTGCATCCGATGAGCGCGCACCAGGCCCTGATGCTGCGGGCCGACTGGAGCGAGCGGGTCACGCTGCTGACAGCCGGCATGGAGGGACTTGACCACGAGGCGCTTGAGCAGGCCGGCGTGCGGGTCGACCGCCGCGGACTGGAGGCTGTCACGGAAGTTGAGGACGGCATTGATCTCACGCTGAACGATGGATCGGTCGAACACCACGTCGCACTGTTCGTCGGCCCCAAGACCTCGCTCGCGGGCAGTCCCGCCGAGCATCTTCGCGTCACGCTGGGCGACGGGCCGATGGGTCCCTTTGTCATGGTCGGTCCGATGGCCCAGACCAGCATTCCCGGCGTATTCGCCGCAGGCGACGTCGCCCGGGCGATGCCCAACATCAATTTCGCCCTTGCCGACGGCGCCCTGGCGGGCACCGGGTGCCATGCCTCGCTGCTGTTTCCCGGTTTCATTCAGCCCCTCGTCGAGGACGCCGCGCCATGACCGACCGTCCTCTCCCCGTCACCGTCCTCTCCGGCTTCCTCGGCGCCGGCAAGACGACCTTGCTCAATCACATTCTCACCAACCGCGAGGGCCTGCGCGTCGCGGTCATCGTCAACGACATGAGTGAGGTCAATATCGACGCGAGCCTCATCCGCGACGGCGGGGCCAACTTGTCGCGCACCGACGAGCAACTGGTCGAGATGACCAATGGCTGCATCTGCTGCACGCTGCGCGACGATCTCCTGGCCGAGGTGACGTCGCTCGCCGCCCAGGGCCGGTTCGATCATCTGCTGATCGAATCGACCGGCATTTCCGAGCCGCTGCCCGTCGCCTCCACCTTCGAGTTCCGCGACGAGCGGGGTTTCAGCCTCAGCGATGTCGCACGGCTCGATTCGATGGTCACGGTGGTGGATGCGGCGAGCCTGCTCAAGGACTATGCGTCGAGCGATTTCCTGCGCGACCGCGGCGAGACGCTGGGCGAGGCGGACAGCCGCACCCTGGTCGACCTGCTCGTCGACCAGATCGAGTTCGCCGACACGATTATTCTCAACAAGGTGTCGGCCACAACGCCAGGAAGTCTCGATGCCGCGCGCAAGATCATCCGCTCGCTCAATCCGGAAGCGGTCCTCATCGAGGCGGATTTTGCGCAAGTGTTGCTCGCCGATGTTCTCGGCACCGGCCGGTTCGACTTCGACAAGGCGCATGAGCACCCGCTCTGGTACAAGGAGTTGAACGGGTTCAAGGACCACGTTCCAGAGACCGAGGAATATGGCATCCGCTCCTTCGTCTACCGGGCGCGGCAGCCCTTCGAGCCGATGAAGCTCCAGGCTTTCATCAACCGGCCGTGGCCCGGCCTGGTGCGCGCCAAGGGCTTCTTCTGGCTGGCGACCCGGCCGCGTTTCGTAGGGGAACTCTCCATGGCTGGCGCGCTGGTGCGCACCGAAAAACGCGGGCTTTGGTGGTCGGCGGCGCCAAAGGAATACTGGCCCGACGATCCGGCCTGGCATCGCGCCATGGCGCCCTATTTCGACCCCGTCTGGGGCGACCGTCGTCAGGAACTGGTGTTCATCGGCTGCGATCCGATGGATGAGGCGATGATACGCGCCGATCTTGACGCCTGCCTTGTGAACGCGCCGGCCCTGCTCCCCGATCTGTGGACCACGATGCCCGATCCGTTTCCTGCGTGGGACAAGCAGGCGGCTTAGGCGCGCAGTGCGGGGCTGCAGGGGTGGCCCCGTACGATTGACGATGTGAAAACATCAAACTAGGTTCATGGCATGGTTCCGCCCGACTCGAAGGAAAGGCGGATTAAAAGGGAACACGGTGAGGTGTAGCCAAGAGGCGCCAAATCCGTGACTGCCCCCGCAACTGTGAGCGGCGAGCTTTCTCAAGAGTGACCACTGGCGCAACAACCGCGCTGGGAAGGTTTGAGCGAGCTATGACCCGCAAGTCAGGAGACCTGCCATGACCGTCGTAACTCAACCCGGGCGGGGTGTCCGGAAAGGGAGAATTGTCATGAGCATCCGGCATTCCGGACATAGCCAGGTCAATCATCGCTTTGGCCCCCGCACTCTCGTGCGGAGGGCGCAATGCCGACCAGACAGACAGCCACAACCCCGGCTTCCCGCAGGATAACCGTCTGCATTGCCTGCCGTCACACCGGCAGCGACTGTCGGCCGGGCCTTGATCTTATTGCCCGACTGCGTGCGGCGATCGACAAGGCCGGCGAGGCGAGGGGTGCACTGTTCGAAATCTCCGGCGTCGCCTGCATGGCGGGCTGCGACCGGCCATGCACGGTCGCCTATCATGCGACAGACAAGGCCACCTACCTGTTTGGCGGTATCGATCCGGCGGACGACATCGGCGACCTGGTCCGGTTTGCCAAGCAGCATGCCGGTCTTGATGACGGCTGGTGCTCGGCAACCCAGCGCCCGGGGAAGCTGCGGCACACTACGCTTGCGCGCGCTCCAGCCGCGATTCTGGTTCTCGAACCTGTCGAGGCAGCGATCCAATGAGTGCTGCCAGCCTGACTTTTGCCGGCGTGTCATGGCAGGCGCCCCGCGGCCCGGTGATCCTCGAGCCTGTCACGCTGCAGCTTCCGATGGGCCGCGTTCTCGGGGTGGTGGGGCCGAACGGGGCGGGCAAGTCCACCTTCCTGCGCCTCGTCTATCGCTACCTGAAACCGTCAACCGGCGCAGTGCTGATCGATGGCGAGGACATCTGGACCATGCGAGCCCGCGACGTGGCGCTCAAGATCGCTGCCGTACTGCAGGAACAGCCGACCGATTTTGCGCTGACCGTACGCGAGATTGTCGATCTTGGACGTATTCCGCATCGCTTCGGATTTGGACAAAACGACAGCCGCGACACAAAGGTTGTAAGTTCCGTCCTGGAGCGACTTGATCTTGATGCCTTCGCGCATCGCCGTTTCGGCTCGCTTTCAGGGGGCGAAAGACAACGGGTGATGGTGGCGCGCGCGCTGGCGCAGGAACCATCCCTGCTCGTGCTCGACGAGCCGACAAACCATCTCGATATCCGCCATCAGCTCGAGGTGATTCGCCTGATCCGTGACCTCGACATGACAATCATCACAAGCCTGCATGATCTCAATATGGCGAGCGCGGTCTGCGACGACATTCTGCTGTTGCAGCAGGGCAGGGCCATGGCGTTCGGCACGCCGGATGACGTGCTTGCCGACGAGACCGTCTCGCTGGCCTTCGGGGTGCTCGCCCGGCGCGAACGGCTGACACCGAGCGAGAATACGCATTTTACCTATCAGCTTCACGCATGAGGACATTTGCCATGAAAACAATTTCTCCCGCCCTTCTCGGACTGGCCCTGATGGCCGCGCCCGCCTTTGCCGGCACCACCGTCGAAAGCTGCAACCGCAGCGTCACCTTCGACGCCCCGCCAAGGGCCGCCATTTCCAATGACGTCAACCTGACCGAAATGATGCTGGTCCTGGGTCTCGCCGACCGCATGGTGGGCTATACCGGCGTTTCCGGCTGGAAGACGCTGGATGAGGAAATGCGCGCGGGCGTGAGCGAACTGCCGGAATTGTCCGAGAAATACCCGACCAGGGAAGTGCTCATCGGCGCGGATGCGGATTTCTTCTTCGCCGGCTGGAATTACGGCATGAAGGTCGGCGGCGAAGTGACGCCCGAAACCCTCGAGACGTTCGGCATCAAGGTCTACGAGCTCACCGAAAGCTGCATCCATATCGGACCCAAGGGCAAGGTCTCGATGGACGACATGTATGTCGACCTTCTCAATCTCGGGCGCATCTTCGGGATCGAGGACAAGGCGCGGGCCCTGGTCGAAGGCTACAGGGCGGAACTTGCGGCCTTTGACGCGACCGTGAAGAAGGGCAACACCCCGCTCAGGGTGTTCGTTTACGATTCAGGCGAGGACACGCCCTTCACCGCAGGCCGTTATGCCATGCCGACAGCGATGATCGAGGCTGCGGGCGGTTTCAACATCATGGATGATTTCGACAAGAGCTGGGCAACCGTCAACTGGGAAGCCGTCGTCGAGCGCGATCCCGAGGTGATCGTCATCGTCAATTACGGCGACGTGACCGCCGAGCAGAAGATCGCTTTCATGAAGTCAAATCCCGCATTTGCCAATATCGCCGCGGTCAGGAACGATCGCTTTGTCGTGCTCGAATATGTGGAGGCGACGCCAGGTCCGCGCAATATCAGGGCCATCAAGAAGCTCGCCGCCGGCTTCTGGCCGAACTGAGTTGAAGAGCACTATTCACGAACGCGGCGTGACGGCCCGCCTGACGCCATCGTGCGCCGGGCGGGCGATGTTCCTGCTTGGCAGTTGCATCGCCCTGCTTCTGTCCCTGACCGTCGCGGTTTCGGTCGGCGCCATCGCGGTGGAGTGGTCCACCGTCTGGGGCGTACTCGCCAACAGGATCTCGCCGGGATCGGTGGAGGTGACATGGTCGGCGGGCCGCGAGGCGATCGTGTGGGAGTTGCGCTTTCCCCGGGCGCTGCTTGCCGTGATGGTCGGCGCCGGGCTGGCGCTGGTCGGCGCGAGCCTGCAGTCGGTCACGCGCAATCCGCTGGCCGATCCGCATCTCCTGGGCATTTCCTCGGGCGGGGCCTTCGGCGCCATTCTCGCGCTGCTTCACACCGGCTTGTTCCTGGGCCTGCTCACCGTGCCGCTGCTGGCCTTCGCCGGCGCGCTGGTGGCCACCATGGTGGTGCTGGGCGTGGCACGCATGACGCACTCCACCAGCGCCGACCGGCTGGTGCTGGCCGGCGTCGCGGTGTCCTTCATCATCATGGCGCTCGCCAACATGCTGATCTTTCTGGGTGATCCGAAGGCCACCCATACGGTGGTGTTCTGGATGCTGGGCGGGCTGGGGCTGGCGCAATGGTCGCAGCTCGGATGGCCACTCGTGGTTCTCCTGACCTGCGCTGCCTGGCTGCGCTTTCGGGCGGGCGATCTCAACGCCATGACGGTCGGCGACGAAACCGCCACCACCCTTGGCATTGACGTGCGGCGCTTCCGCCTCCAGGTCTTCGTCGTCGGCGCGCTGATTACCGGGGTGATGGTCGCCTTCTCCGGCATCATCGGCTTTGTCGGGCTGATGGTTCCCCACATCGTGCGCATGTTCAGCGGCGGCGATTACCGAAGGGTCCTGCCGGCGTCGATGGTGCTGGGCGCGGTCTTTCTTCTGTGGGCCGATATCGCCGCGCGCACCATCATGGCGCCCGAGGACATGCCCATCGGCATCGTCACCGGCCTGGTCGGCGGCGTCTTCTTCGTATGGCTGCTGCGCAGGGCGTAGAGTCGCCTGAGTGACATGAGGAGATCTGACGCAAGGTTCCAACTGTTCGGCCGAGCTTTGTGCCAGGTTCAACCTGCGCACCGGTCCGCCTGCCACGCGCGGCATTTTCTCCGAGGAAAATGTGTCGCCGGAGGCTTAATACCTTGGAATTCAAGCCTCCTGCCAGAAAGCGGTCACGACTGTCAGCCCCGATGTTTCCAAAAAATTCCCCTGATTTATGGAACGAACATGCCGCCGGTCCGTTTCCCAGCAGATCAACGAAGGTCCTGAACCATGGAACAACGAGTGGACTACTACACCCTTGTCGGGTTTGCGTCCGAAACCGATAATCCGCAGGCGTTGGAGACGCTCAAGATCATCCCGGAGACGACGGCCATCCTGCTCGATTTTGACGGCACCTTCATCGACATTGCCGAAGCGCCGGATGCGGTCAGGGTGGCTACCAGCGACAAGCTGCTTCTCAATGAGCTGATCCGCATGCACGCGGGTGCCGTGGCAATGGTGTCAGGCCGCAATCTCAAGGACGTCGACACCCATCTTGCAGGCATTTCCGGCACGGTGTCCGGCGGGCATGGGGCCGAGTTGCGCCATGCCGGCGAGGAGTTTCCGGGCGTACCCTGCGACGCCGGGCGGCTCGACCATATCAAGGCTGCCGTGAAGGAATTTGCCACCCTGGAGCAGCGGGTCCTCGCCGAGGACAAGAGCTTCGGGGTCGTGCTGCATTACCGCCAGCACCCGGAACTCGAAGGCAAGGTCAAGGATTTTCTCAAGGGGCTGGTCGAGGGTGACGACGAGTTCGAACTGCAGTTCGCCAAGATGGCGATCGAGGTCAAGCCGAAGGCGGTTTCCAAGGCCAGTGCAATCGAGCGGATCATGCAGTTCGAGGCGTTCAGCGGCCGGGAGATCCTCTATGCCGGGGATGATTTCACCGACGAGGCGGCCTTCGCTTGGGTCAATGAACACGGCGGCGTGAGCATCAAGGTCGGCGACGGCCCGACCGTTGCCCGGTATCGCACGGCCAGCCCCGCGAGCCTGAAGGCATGGTTGCTGAACCAGATCCGAGCAGCCGGCCGGGGAGCTTGAGCGTGGGGCGTCTGATTGTCATTTCCAACCGCGCGCCTTCCATCGACGGCACCGGCGATTCAGGCGGGCTTGTGGTGGCGCTCAAGGATGCGATCGGCCAGGACGGCGGTCTGTGGATCGGCTGCGTGCCGAAGCAGGCGCCGTCCGACGCGCTTGTCCTGCACCGGCGGCCGGAGTTCGACATCGGCCTGATCGAACTGGAGCCCGAGCTCTACCGCGACTACTATCTTGGCTATTCCAATTCCGTGCTCTGGCCCGCCCTGCATGGAAGGGTGGACCTCATCACCGTGCAGCCGCACTATGCCTCCGCCTACCGGGACGTCGCCCGGCAGCTTGCGCAGCGTGTCGCAGGGCTGGTGCGCCCGGACGATCTGATCTGGGTGCAGGACTACCAGATGATCCCGCTCGCCCATGAACTCAAGGCGCTTGGCGTGACGTGTCGCATCGGCTTCTTCCTGCATATTCCGCTTCCCGACCTGCAAACCTTCAAGGCCATTCCGGAGTGGCAGGATCTGGCGGGATGGCTGGCCGCCTATGATCTTTTGGGCTTTCAGACGCGGCGCGATCTGGGCCACATGATCAACATCTTCCGTCACACGCTGCGCGGAGAGTTGCGTACCAATGGCAACATGGGGATCGACGGGCGCGAGGTTGCGCTGGGCTGCTTCCCGATTTCCATCGATGTGCCGGGGTTCCGTCGTCTGGCGGAAGAGGGGGCAGCCAACACCCAGCCGCCGCCGCTGCCCAGGCTGATCGGTGTCGACCGGCTGGATTACTCCAAGGGCCTGCCGCAGCGGCTGGCCGGCTATGAGGCATTCCTGGCCGGCAACACGGAATTCCTCGGCAAGGTGGCGCTGGTGCAGATCGCCCCGCCAACCCGTGACGACGTCGACGCCTACAAGGCAATCCGCTCCGAGCTCGAGCTGATGTCGGGCCAGATCAACGGCCGCTTCGGGACGGTGGAGTGGACACCCGTTCAATACATCCATCGCGCCATGCCGCGCGACGAGCTGGCGGTGTTGTTCCGTCTGTCCAGGGTCGGGCTGGTCACGCCGCTGTTTGACGGCATGAATCTCGTGGCGAAGGAATTCGTCGCCGCCCAGGATCCCGGGGATCCGGGGGTGCTGATCCTGTCGCAATTCGCGGGCGCGGCAGAGGAGATGCGCGAAGCGCTGATCATCAACCCGCATGACCCGCAAGACATCGCCGCAGCGATCAGGACCGCGCTCGAGATGCCGCTGGCCGACCGGGTCGAAATGCATCGATCGCTCTACGCCCGGCTGGAACAGCATACCGTCAGCCACTGGAGCTCGGCCTTCCTCAAGCATCTGCTGTCCGTCCCCCGCATGAGACCCGACGATGTGGCGCCGTTTCCGGGGCCCGAGCCCTGGTCGAAGCTCGATGGATCAGGAACTGCCCTGACCACACGAAGATAAAGGCGCGGGCGAGAGCCAGGCATGGCGTGCGGGATCAGCTTGGCGGGCGGCGCGTCGAGGCGGTATCATCCCGTCGGTGTCACCTTGCCGGTAATCTGACCCGGACCCGGATCACGCTGCTGTTTCGTGGTGGCGGGCAAGATCGCGAAACCAGCGGATGAAGAGAGCGATTCCTGCGGCAACATAGGTCAGCGGGCAGAGCGCAAGCATCAGAAGTCCCGCCAGTTGCTGGTTTGCAAGCGCGATCTCGAGGGATCCGGGAGAGGGATAGACGGACGATGTGCCGAAAACCAGAAGGGCTCCAAGGAGGCAGAAGAGCTTTCCCGTGACCAGCAACGCCACGACAGGCCGCCAAGAGCCGCGTTCCGCCGAGACTGCGACGGCACCCCAGAACCACAATGCGGAAAGGAAGAGGGATGCGTGCATGGCCAAGCCGGTCGACGGATGCTGCATGGCGACCTGCAAGGCCCCCGGACTGTGCCAACCCCAGAGCAGCGCAATCTGGAAGGCTGTTGCAAGAAAGATGGATGTCTCAAGCGAGGCTGGCAGACGCGCGCGCAGGCTGTAGGCAATCGCAGGGGCGAGCGCATTCATCAATGCAATGTGCCAGAGCATCATGGCATCGATGGACCCCATCATCATGTGCGCCTGCGTCTCCATTCGGGCTCCTGACTTGATAGGTTTAACGCGTTGACGAAAGCTTCACAACAGTCCGGACATGTGTGACGCGTCTTCGACCGGAGTGTTCCCCCCCAACGCCGCTCAATCGTTCAAGTCCCGATGACGGAGAGGAATTGACCCCTGTCTTTTGTCTTGCGAAAGTCAGCGAAGTCGCCCGGGTGACGTTGCCTGTTGAGTGTTTGCGGCTTGGTGTTGTGAAATACGGTGCCGTTGCGGCAGTTTTTCGGGTCGTCGCATTGATTGAGCGGAACCTATCGGGTTCTCGCGGGTTGATAGGAATTGCCGACGACGGTGCGGGGAACGCCATTTGATCGCAATCCTGAAATTCATTCACATTGCCACAGTAGCAATCTGGATGGCCGGACTGGTGGGGCTGCCTGGGCTTTATCTCCAGCGGGCGAAAGTTGCCAATGACGGGGAACTGCTCCGTTTGCAACGCATGGTTCGCCACGCCTATCTCGTCCTGATGTCGCCCGCCGCTTTTGTTGCCATAGCAAGCGGCACGAGTCTCATATTCATGCGTGAGGCTTTCGAGCCTTGGCTTTCGGCAAAGCTGGCGCTGGTGGCCCTGTTGGCGTTCCTGCATATCCTTACCGGTCTTGTGATCATCCGTCTGTTCGACGAAGGGGAGGTCTACGCCGGCTGGCGCTTCTTCGCTGTCACCCTTGTCACGCTCGCTCTCATTCTCAGTGTGTTCTACCTTGTCCTGGTGAAGCCGGACATCAATGCCACGCCGTCCCTCCTCACCGAGCCGGGAGGGCTCTCCAAACTGTTCGACGAGATCAATCCTTGGCGGAAACCATGAGGCCGATACCGTGATGGAAGATCAGTTTGCCGCCGTGCCAGCCGGCCAGCCCTGCCAGCGCCGTCGCGAGCGCGGAAAGGAAGAGACCGTGCGGAAGAATAGAGTCCGGATGGTTCAGCCTGACGCCCCAGTTCAGTCCCATCACCGCAATCAGCGTCATCGCCGCGACGCCGTGCGCCCAACTGGCGACCCTGCCGCGAATACCGGCAACCAGCAGCAGTTCGGCGGTTCCCACCAGACCGGCAAGGACACCGGCGCCGAACGCCCCTCCGGCGGACCAGATGCCCACGCGCACCCAGAACGGATCGCCCGTCCACCAGTAGAGCGTGTCGATGCCGAGCGTCGTGAATGTCAGAGCGATCGGGAAATGCACGCTCATGGCGTGCAGCGGATGGCCGGCGACCGCAACCGCGGACGTGACATCCTGCTCCTTGATCAGCTTCTCGACCGGATTGGAGCCGTCACTTTCAGATGTCATAGGTTAGATTCCCTTTTTGCTATAAGCCGGTCACCCCGTCTTTTGTTCCATTCCGGCGCCGCTGTCTCGCTCCTTGCTCTGGCCGGCTGCTCCGGAGACTATTCGGCGCTAGATCCCGCCGGCCCCGCGGCGCATTCGATCGCGCAGCTGTGGTGGGCCATGCTCTGGGGCGGCGGCCTTCTGTTTGTTCTGGTCATGGGATTGTTTGGCCTGACCCTGTTTCGCCCCGGCTTCGGCTCCGGTCTATCGCCCAAGGGGTGGATCCTGGCCGGAGGTCTGCTGCTTCCGATCCCGGTCCTGGTGACGCTGACCTTCTACGCCCTGTTCCAGGGCGAGCGGCTGCTTCCCGGCAGCAATGACCTTGCATCGGTTTACCGCATAGAAGCCAATGCGCGCCAGTGGCAATGGGAGTTCCGCTATCTTGATGAGCCCGGGGCGCCAGCCACTCTCGGCGTCCTGCATATTCCCGCAGGCCGGCCGGTGGAGGTCGTGACCACCAGCGAGGACGTCATCCACAGCTTCTGGGTGCCGCGGCTCGGCGGCAAGATCGATGCGACGCCTGGCCACGCCGCCCGCATCCGCATCAGCGCCGACCTGCCGGGGACGTTCGGCGGGGTCTGCGCCGAATATTGCGGAACCGGACATTCGCGCATGCGTTTCCGGGTCGAAGCACATGAGATGGCGGATTTCAGGGCGCTGGTGGAAAGAGGGTTTGCACAATGAAAGACACCGCCGAGCCCGGTCCCGTGACATTGCACAAGGCGCTTAGCGAGGCGTGGGGCACGAAACCCGGCCTCGGCCAGCTGGCCGCGGTCAACCACACCACCATCGGCAAGCGCTTCATGCTTACCGCCGCCGTGTTCTTCGCCATCGGCGGCCTGCTGGCGATGCTGATCCGCACGCAGCTTGCCTCGTCGCGCAGTCCGTTCATGGAAGAGGGGACCTACGCGCAGGTCTTCACCATGCACGGCACGATAATGATGTTCCTGTTCGCCATCCCGATGCTGGAAGGCGCGGCCATCTACCTGCTTCCCAAGATGCTCGGCGCGCGAGACCTGGCCTTCCCGCGGCTGACGGCCTACGGCTACTGGTGCTACCTGTTCGGCGGGACGATGCTGCTGATGGCGCTGCTGTTCGGCGTGGCGCCGGACTCGGGCTGGTTCATGTACACACCCCTGTCGAGCAGCACCTATTCACCCGGCATCAATGCGGATGTCTGGCTGCTCGGCGTGACCTTTGTCGAGATATCCGCCCTCTGCGCCGCGGTCGAGCTGATCGTCTCGATCCTGAAGCTGCGTGCGCCGGGCATGTCGTTGCAGCGAATGCCGATTTTTGCCTGGTACATGCTGGTGGTTGCGGGAATGATGCTGGTCGGCTTTCCGCCGCTGATCCTCGGCTCGATCCTGCTCGAGGCCGAGCGCGCCTTCGACCTGCCGTTCTTCGATCCCACCCGCGGTGGCGATCCGTTGCTTTGGCAACATCTGTTCTGGCTGTTCGGCCATCCCGAGGTCTACATCATCTTCCTGCCGGCGGCCGGCATGGTCTCAACCTTCCTGCCGGTCTTTGCCGGCCGGCCGCTCGCAGGCTATCGCGCCGTCGTGGTGTCGGTGATCGCCATGGGGTTCATCTCCTTCGGGCTCTGGGTGCATCACATGTACACCGTCGGCATCCCGCACTTGGCACTCGGCATCTTCTCCGCCGCCAGCGCGCTGGTGACAATCCCGACGGCAATCCAAATTTTTGCCTGGCTTGCGACGCTCGCCCATGGACGGCCGCGCTTCAGCATTCCGATGCTCTATGTGTTCGGCTTCCTTTTCGTGTTCATCCTGGGCGGGCTCACGGGTGTGATGCTGGCGATGGTTCCCTTCGACTGGCAGGCGCATGACACCCACTTTGTCGTGGCGCACCTGCACTATGTGCTCGTTGGTGGTTTCGTCTTCCCGCTGCTCGGGGCGGCCTACTACTGGCTGCCGCACATGACCGGCCGCTCCCCGCTCCTGCAACTGTCGAAGGCGGCGTTCTGGTTGATCTTCATCGGCTTCAACGTGACGTTCTTCATCATGCATCTGACCGGACTGCGCGGGATGCCGCGCCGGGTGCATGTCTATCCGCAGGAGCCGGGAATGGAGCTGTTCAACCTCATCTCCTCGCTCGGCTCCTTCGTCATGACCATCGGCTTTGCGCTGGTGCTGCTTGATTTCGTGCTTCAGATCCGTTTCGGCCGCCTCGCCGGACGTAACCCCTGGAAAGCCGGGACGCTGGAATGGGCGATGCCGACGCCACCAGCCCCCTACAATTTTGCCGCGCTGCCGAAAATAACGGGTCGCGCCGACCAGTTGGACCCCGACGCGCTCGGGCCCCAGCTTGCTGCGGGCAAGGGATATCTCGGGTTCGTGCGCAACGGCCAGATGGAGACGCTCGCCGTCGATGCCGTCACCGGTCGGCTCGAGCAGATCATCGTGTTGCCGCGGTCGACCTATCTGCCGCTGCTGACCGCCCTAATGACAGGCGTGTTCTTCCTGCTGATGCTGTTCAAGCTCTATGCCTTGGCGCCGTTTGCGCTCTTCGGCGTGGCAGGGATGTTCCTCGTGTGGACGCGCGCCACTGGAGCCAGGCAGGATCTGGATATTCTCGACGCCGGATGCGGAGAGCAGGCGCCGGTCCATTTCCAGAGCCGCGGCGCGCCGTCGGAATGGGCGATGGCGCTGACGCTTGTCGCCAACGGCACATTGTATGCGTCGTTGCTGTTCGGCGGACTCTTCCTCTGGGTGTCCGCGCCAAACTGGCCGGTTGCGCAGACTACCTTCCAAAATGACCTCCTCGTTCAGATCATCACGCTCTTCGTGCTGGCGGGAGCGCTGTTTGCCTCAAGTCAGAGCGTCCGCACCGGGGCCCAGGGGCGCATTGGCTGGCTGGCAGCGCTCGCTGCCTCGCATCTCGTGGCCGCAGCACTGTTTGGCTGGATGGCCTATGGCATTGTCCCGCTCAACACCCAGCACGCGCTTTTTGCGGTCATCTTCGCAATCCATTTCTATGCCGGGTTTCATGCCCTGCTCGGCATGGTCTTTGCGCTCTATGGGATCTGGCGAGTCCTTGGCGGCTACGTCTCCCCGATGCGCGACCTTGATCTTCGCATCGGGGCGCGGTTCCATGCCTATGCTGGCAGCGCAGGCATTCTGGCGCTGGTGTTTGTGTGGCAGCTCGTGATGCTTGGCTCCGGGGGCGATCCGGCATGACCGTTCTGGACAAGGAAACCAAAGCCTTGGCGATGCTTCTGTCCGGGTTCCTGCTCTGGGCGGGGGCTTTCCTGCTGATCTACTTCACGCAGGCGACCGGTTGCAGCCTTGGCTGGCAGGAGATCGAGGTTTTCGGGCCGCTGAGCCTGCAGCGCGGTGCCCTTGTTGTTTTGTACCTCCTGGCCTGCGGCATGCATCTGGGTCTCATTTATGCTTTCGGGCGCAGCGATACGCGGGCCGAAAGTGCTTTCGCCCATCAAACCGGCCGGGCACTTGCCTTTGCCGCGCTCGCCGCCAGCCTGTTCTGCTTTGCCGGCGTCTTCTGGCTTACGGCCTGTTGAGAGCCTCGATTGGAAGACGGAGGTCTTCGTGTTCGACAGTCCCATGGAGTGGATGCACTGGTTCGCGCGTCCGGCGCGCATCGTGGCGCCTGACCTTGTCGGCATGACATTGGAGGTCGATGGAACCGGCGGGATGATCGTAGAGGTGGAGGCCTATGAGCGCGATGATCCTGCCTCGCACAGCTTTCGAGGCCGCACGACCCGCAACAGCGCCATGTTCGGTCTGCCTGGACACGCCTATGTCTACCGTTCCTACGGGCTGCACTGGTGCTTCAACATCGTGTGCGAAGAAGGCAGTGCGGTGCTGCTGCGGGCGCTCGAGCCGCGCAGCGGGCTGCCGGCGATGCGCGTCCGCCGGCGCGGCATGGCTGACCGGTTGCTGTGTGCCGGACCCGGTCGGCTGGCCGAAGCGCTGGCCATCGACGCCGGCCTGAACGGTGCAGCGCTGTTTGATGCTCCGTTTTCCCTCCGTCCGGCGACGGGCTCGATGGATATCGTTGCAGGGCCGCGCATCGGGATAACGAAAGCCCAGGATCTGCCATGGCGCTTTGGCGCCGCGAACTCGATCTTTCTCAGCCGGCCTTTCGGAGCTTCCTAGCGTTCAAACGCGATGCGGCTGCTTAATCGGCGGTGACGGATCAGCCCGGTGGCATGACGGACCCTTCGCCATGCGGTCGGGATCATGCGTCATCAGACGCTCATGGCCCGGAGAGCTGCTGGATGAACATGGCGAACAACTCGGACTGGCTGGAGACATCGAGCTTCTGGTAAATGCTCTTGCGGTGGTTCTTGACGGTACCGGGCGCAATGCTGAGATGTCGTGAAATCGAACCGCTGGAGTGCCCTTGCAGGACGAGCGCGGTGATCTCGATTTCCCGTGGCGTCAGAATACCGTCGGTCATCCGGCTGAGGGGCTCACCGATCGGATCGCGCGATGATCCTGCATTCCATCCGTCAGGCGAGGCGGATGAAGAACTCTGATGCCAGTGGCGCTCGGCAAGCGTCTGTATGACCGGCACCGATGCGCGGACCGCGGCGATATCCTGACGCCCGAAGGCCGAGGCGGTAACTGGCCGGGTGAAGCTGATGACGACGCCGGTCCAGTTGCCGGGACGGCAGATGATGCCGACTTCATCGCGGATCCCTGTCAGCTTGTAATGCCGCCGGAAATATTCCGATTTGTGGAACTGATCAGGCGCCATGTCGCGCAGCCGTTTCACGCCCGCGGCCAGCGGATCGATTGCCGTATTGTAGAATGGATCGAGAATGTAGGGCCCGGACACATAGGCATCCACCACGGTCCGAGCTCGCAGTGGTGTCATGTTGTGATAGAGGCAGACCGGCTTTTCAATTCCCGAATACGCGAAGACCATTAGGATATCGAAATCGACGATGCTCCCCAGGGCAGCTTCGAGCCTGGGTGCAAAATCAGGTGAGCCAACTGCGCTGATCGCCTTTGCGATCGCATCGTTCCATGCGGCAAACCCTTTGTCCAACAGAGTCCCTTTCCTCTCATTCAGCTCCAAGCGGAGCATGATAAAATATGCTCGTCTATCCCCATCGGGCTATTTTCTTGCACTGGAGCCGGTCCTAACCTTGATCTTCCGTTGAAATGAGAACCAAGCCGAGATCAAGCAAAATGCCGGTCAGTCTGCAAGCTGCACTAGAGAAGATCAATGCCAGCTCGGTTCACATCGGCATGGTCGATCCGGAAGGTGAGTTCCGCGACAAGCTGGTCTCCGCGGAAAAGGCCGTCAAGCTGGATCAGTCCGGCTATCCGTTCTGCGAAGTGCTGTATTTCTGGGATATTGCAGAGAAGACCTACAAGGGTGGCGCCTTTGTTGATCGTCCCGCCAGGCTCTTCGCCGATACGGTACGCAAATATCCGTTCGCCGAGGACAGCGCGATCTGCCTCGCAGACTTCATCGGCGATTTCGGACAACGTTCGCCGCGCAATGTCTGCAAGGAACTGATCACCCAGGCGGCAGACATGGGTTTCGATGTCCTTTCCGCCTTTGAGTTCGAATTTTTTGTTTTCGAAGAGACACCCGAAAGCCTGCGCGCCAAGTCCTATCGCGATCTCAAGCAGTTTGCGCCTGGCAACCGCACCTATTCGCTGCAGACCTCGGCGATGCATGGCGACCTGCTCGAGGGGCTGGATGCCACCATGACGACCATGGGCATCGGGCTGGACGCTATCCATACCGAACTCGGGCCAGGATGCTTTGAGGCACCGCTGACCTATGCCAAGGGCATCAAGTCGCCCGACGATGCGATGCTGTTCAAGAATTTCGCCAAGGCCTATTTCTCCCGCAATGAGCTGACGGCGAGCTTCATGTCCAAGCTATCGACGTCGCTGTCGGGCCAATCCGGGCACCTGCATGTGTCGATGCGCGACCGTGCGGGGAATCCGGTGTTCTCCAACCCCGATGCAACGGACGGATTGAGCACGACGGCCCGGCATTTCATCGGCGGCCTCATCCAGCTGATGCCCGAGCTCTTGGCGCTGTGTTCCTCCACCGTCAATGCCTACAAGAGGCTGGTGCCCGGCGCCTGGGCGCCGACTTCGTCCAATTGGGGCGTTCAGAACCGGACCGCCGCAGTTCGGGTCATAAATGACGTTCCCGAGGCCACCCGTGTGGAATTCCGCGTGCCCTCGGCTGACACGAACCCCTATCTGGCGCTGGCGCTTTGCCTGGGCGCCGGGCTTTACGGTATCCGCAACGAAATCGAGCCACCGGCCGGCAGCGATGAGAATTTCTATGCCGCAGAGCCGTCCCATGAAACCGCCTTTCCGCGCGACCTCGGTGAGGCCGCTGCGCGGCTCGACCGCAGCAGCGTCGCCCGGGACATCTTCGGAGCCGATTTCGTCGAGTGGTTCGTCGGCGCCAGACGGTTCGAATATGCCGAGTACCAGAGGCATGTGAGTGAATGGGAAATCAGGCGCTACCTGGGGGTAGTCTGAGCCTTCGATCTTTGTGTTTGACGACAGAAAGGAACGGAAATGAAAAAGGGAACAGTTGAGATGAACAAGCTACTGAATGGGTTGGACCGCCGGTCGGTTCTCAAGGGCATGGGCGGCATGGGACTCGCCGCTGCCGGCGCAAGTTTCCTCGGACTGCCGCGTGACGCGCAGGCTGCGGAAAGCCTGAACTACATGTGCTGGGAGGGTTACAACGCGCCTTCGATCCTCGAGCCTTTCCAGGCGGCCAACGATGCGACCATATCCATCGACCTGATCACCGACTCGGCCGGTGGCTTTGCCAAGCTCGCCGCCGGCGCCTCGCGGGATTTCGATCTCGTGTCTTCCGACAGTCCCTGGATCCAGCGCATGGGCCCCGCCGGCTTCTGCCGCTTCATCGACGACGCTGATTTCGCCGAACAATACGCCGATTTCTATCCGCAGTTCCGCGCACCGTTCGAGCCGTTGCAGTTCGAAGGCAAGGCCACCGGCCTTCCGACGCGCTGGGGCTGGGTCGGCCCGACGGTCAACACCAAGTTCGACACTCTGGAAGCCTGGTCGAGCTATGCGCCGGTCTTCGACAGTGCCTACAAGGACAAGATCTGCCTGCTGGACTGGGGCGACTGGCCGATCATGCCTCTCGCCCTCTATGCCGGCGTCAATCCCTATGAGGAACTGGACGAGGCCGCCCTCGGAGAAGTCCGCAAGGTGCTTCGCGCCGCCTTCAAGAACACACGCGCCATCGTCGGCGACCTCGCCATCGCCCAGAAGGGCCTGCTCGACGGCTCGTTCCGTGCGCTGATCGGTGGCGGCACCTATTGCACATCGTCGCTGCGGCTGAAGGGCCACGACTATATCCAGTCGATCGTGCCGGAGCCGAAGGACGGGCTGAAGCAGGGCATCATCTGGATGGAGGCGACGGGCCTTGTCGACAATGGCAAGAATTCCGCCATCGCGGCTGACTTCCTGAAATATATTGTTTCGCCGGAAGTGGCCAAGCAACTGGCGATTACCGAAGCGACATGCAATCTCGTTCCAAACAGCAAGGCCGAAGCGCTGTTCTCCGAGGAAGAGAAGAAAGCCCTGCAGATGGACTACATGTGGACGGCCTGGGAAAACAGCCAGTTCCACACGGTCGCGCCGAACATCGATGACATGCTGGCCATCTGGCAGGAAGAACTCACAGCCCGCTGAACCGGCGGACATCGCAAAGCAAGCCGCCCGCTTTCGAGCGGGCGGAGCCCCGACTGAATGGACTTTACGGCGAGGAAGGCTGGCATTGGCAACTCCGATCATCGATGCGTCTCACATCATCAAGGAATACGGCCGGGTCCGCGCGCTGCACGGCGTTTCGCTTGAGGTGGGCGCCGGCGAGTTCGTCGCTCTCGTCGGTCCGTCCGGTTGCGGCAAGACCACACTGCTGAAGATCCTGGCCGGTTTCGAGGAAACGACCGAAGGGCGGCTCGACATCGAGGGCAAGGACATGCGCGGCGTTCCGGCGGCAAGCCGGCCGACCCGCATGGTGTTCCAGAAGCTGGCGCTGTTCCCGCACAAGACCGTCGCCCAGAACATCGGCTTTGCCTTGAAGTTGCAGAAATTCGACAAGGCCGAGATCGACCGGCGGGTCGTGGCCATGCTCGAGCTCATGCACCTGAACCTCGACTATCTGGATCGCTTTCCGGCGCAGCTTTCGGGTGGCGAACAACAGCGTGTTGCGCTGGCGCGGGCACTGGTCTCGCAGCCGGGCGTCCTGCTGCTCGACGAGCCGATGAGCGCGCTGGACGCGAAATTGAAGAAGTCGCTGCAGGCCGAACTGAAGAAGCTTCACCGAGAACTCGGCACCAGCTTCGTTCTGGTAACCCATGATCTGGAGGAGGCGATGATGCTGGCCGACAGGATCTGCGTGATGCGCGCTGGTCGTGTTGTCCAGATCGGCACCCCCACCCAAATCTATTACCGCCCGGCCAACATGTTTGTCGCCGGCTTCATCGGCGAGACGAACTTCCTGCCGGTCGACGTCTCCGGTTCGCAGGATGGTGGATTGACCGTGGGGTCACCGCTTGTCACGGGCGAGCCGGCAATCATGGAAGCCGGCAATGTCTCGGAGTTCTTGGGCGAGGGCAAGAAGGCGCTGCTGATCCGTCCGGAATCCATCGGCTTCCTCAAGGGTGAGCCGAGCCCCGGCCAATGGATGCTGACCGGCGTGGTCGACGAGTACTTCATCAAGGGATCCTCGACGCAATACCGGATTCGCGTGGCGGGTCTCGAGGCTCCCGTGGTCATGGATCTGCCCGGCTCGTTCGAGCTGCCGGCCGAGGTCGGTGAAGAGGTTCGCATCGGGTTCGAGCCCACACGCGCCTTCCTGTTGTCGGAGTGAGCATGAAAAGCCAGCCAAAGAGATGGAACGATCCGATCCTGGTGGCCGCCGTTGCGCCGCTGGCGATCGTCATGCTGGTCTTCTTCCTCATCCCGCTGGCGATGACGGTTCTTCTGACGTTCCAGACGACGCAATACTACCGCTTGCACTGGACCTGGGATCTGAAGATCTGGACCGAGATCTTTTCCAAGCCGCACTACTGGACGATCATGCTGCGCACCGTGGGAATGGCCGTGATATGCGTGGTCATTTCCTTATTGATAGCATTCCCGACAGCCTATGCGCTGACGACACGGTTGAAGACCTATAGCGCGCAGATCCAGATCCTGATCATCTTCGCCTTCCTGACTGATGCGGTGCTCAAGACATTCGGCTGGATTCTCGTTCTCGACAGGCAGGGCGTGGCCAACTGGCTCCTGTCCTATCTGGGTCTGGGGCCGGAGGCGATGGACATCCTCTTCACGCCGACGGGAACCATGATCGGCATGGTCTACAATCTCGCTGTCTATCCGATGTTTACAATCTATCTGTCGCTGGCGCGTATCGACCGGGATCTTGTGCTCGCCTCCTATGACGCCGGCGCGTCGCGCATCCGCACCTTCTTCGAGGTGACGCTGCCGCTGTCGCGTCCCGGGCTCTATTCCGGCGCGGTGCTTGTCTTCGTCCTCAGCCTCGGCGCCTTCCTCGAGCCCAAGGTCCTGGGCGGCGGCACGTCGCCGCTTGCCTCGGAACTGATCCGGCAGAGCTTCGAGACGCGGGTCAACTGGCCGCTTGGCGCTGCGCTTACGATCGTGCTGATTGCCATTGGAGCGCTGACGCTGGCGCTGGCGGCGGCCTTCGTGTTTCGTCGCAGCCCGGCGGCTGAAGGGGGGCAGGCATGATGTCGCAACGCTTCAAGAACGCCATTGTGGACACCGCGCTCGTCGGCAGCGTCGTCCTGCTGCTGCTGTTCTTCTATGCGCCGATCATGACGCTGGTCGCCTTCTCGTTCACATCGAGCCGCGTCCTGACCTTCCCGATCGATGGATTTTCATTGCAATGGTACGGCGAACTGATCCGCAAGCCCGACTTCTTTCCCGCCGTCATCAATTCCGCAACCGTGGCCGCGGTCTCGACGATCTTTGCCTCGGTGCTTGGAACGGCCGGTGCAATCGCCTGGATCCGCTACCAGTTCCGCTTCCAGAACCTGTTTCGCGTCGTGACTTTTGCACCGCTTCTGTTCCCGCAGCTCCTGCTCGGCGTGGTCATGCTGTTGTGGTTCTCGGTTCTGGGAAACTGGCTCAACTTCTCGACCGGCCTGGTGACGGTGATCATCGGCCATGTGGTCTACATCACCCCCTTTGCACTGGTGATCGTTGCGGTGCAGGTCTACGGCTTTGACGAAACACTGGAAGATGCGGCGCGGGATGCGGGCGCCAGCCGGTGGGAAGTCTTCCGCGAGGTGACGTTCCCGCTGTTGTGGCCCGGCATATTCTCTGCCGCCATCTTCGCCTTCCTGTTGTCATGGGGCAATTTCTACGTCTCGTACTCGCTGTCCGGAACAGCCCGTACATTGCCGGTCTTTGTCTACAGCGGCATTGCTGTCGGCTCGTCTCCGATCTATCCGGCGCTCGCGACCCTGAATTTCGTTCCGGCGCTGCTGCTGGTCGGCCTGGCCGAGTTCATGCGTCGCCGTGCTCTCAAAAGGCAGAGCGCTGCTCAACCCACCTCCTGACGTCTCGCAACAAGGCAATCCTCATGGCATTCAGCACCAAAGCCGTATCCAGCAACTGGAGCTTTCCCACCGCGGTGCGTTTCGGCAATGGCCGGATTTCGGAGCTCGCTTCCATCGCCCGCGAACTGGGCGCGAGCCGTCCGCTGGTCGTGACCGACACCGGGTTGAAGGATCTCTATCCGGTGCAGCGCGCGCTCGAAGCGCTGCGCGGAGGCGGCCTTGAACCAGTTCTGTTTCACAGCATCAAGCCGAACCCGACCGGGACAAATGTCGGCGAAGGGGTCGAGGCTCTCCGGTCCGGAAGACATGATCTCGTCGTTGCGGTTGGCGGCGGCAGCGCGCTTGATGCAGCCAAGGCCATCGCCCTGATGGCGAGCCAGACCATCCCGATATGGGACCTGGAGGATATCGGCGACAACTGGAAGCGCGCGGACACCTCCCGCCTTGTGCCCGTGATCGCCATTCCCACAACTGCCGGAACCGGCTCGGAACTCGGCCGGTCCTCGGTCATCACCAACGAAGCCGAGAAGCGCAAGGTCATAGTCTTTCATCCCAGAATGATGCCGGAAGTCGTGGTGATGGACCCGGAACTGACCACTGGACTGCCCGCGCATATTACCGCTGCCACCGGCATGGACGCGTTGTCCCATGCGCTGGAAGCCTATTGCGCGCCGTCCTTCCATCCGATGGCAGAAGGCGTGGCTCTCAATGCGGTGAGGCTCATCAAGCAGTGGCTGCCCGTTGCCACGCTGGACGGCGACAATCTCGAGGCCCGCGGCCAGATGCTGATTGCGTCCGGCATGGGGTGCCTGGCCCTGCAGAAGGGGCTTGGCGGTATCCACGCGCTCGCGCATCCTCTTGGCGCATTGCATGATGCCCATCATGGCCTGCTCAATGCCGTCCTGATGCCCTATGTCGTCGAGTTCAACGCGCCCGCGATCACCGACAAGCTCGATTTCCTCGGGCGCTTTCTCGATCTGCCGAACCATTCCGCAGCCGGCCTGATCGAATGGATCTACGCATTGCGCGAGACGCTCGCAATCCCGGCTACGCTTGCCGGCATGGGATTGCGCGATATCGACGTCGACACCGTGGCGCGCATGGGCGTCGACGACCCCTGCGCCGGAGGAAACCCGGTTCCGCTCGATCAGGCCGGGCTGAAGCAGATACTTCTGTCAGCGAGAGGCTGAGACGTCACGCGGCGGACCTGCAGGGCTTCGTTGAGGCGCCAGCCCTTCCGAGGCTTCCGAAAGAGGGCGAAATTTGCAACATATGCTTCGGAGGAGCGCTTCATGATCCGGATTTCCGCCTTGCAGATGCAGACCGCCGGCACCGACACGGCAGCCAATCTTGCACGTATCGAGAAAGCTGCGCGTCAGGCCGCGGAAGCGGGCGCGACGCTTCTGGTCACGCCCGAACTTTGCGTGACCAGCTATGGTGGAGGCAAGGCTGTTCTTGACCTGGCAGAGCCTGCCGACGGACCGCTTATCCAAAGGCTGAGTGAAATCGCCCGCCAGACCGGCGTGGCCGTCGTTGCCGGATTCACCGAGAAGGTGGACAATGCTGTCTTCAATTCCGCCGTCTACACGGACGGGACGGAGGAACCGTCAATCTACCGCAAGTCCCATCTTTACGGCGATTACGAGCGCGAGCTATTCACGCCTGCAACGCCCGCGACCTGCCTGTTCAGCCATGGCGGCATGACGATCGGCATGCTGATCTGCTACGATGTCGAGTTTCCGGAAAACGTGCGGCGTCTGGCGCTCGCCGGCGCCGAGATGATCCTGGTGCCCACCGCGACGCCTCAGGGGGAGTCAGGTACATTCATCGCCGAAAAAATGGTCCCGGTGCGTGCCTTCGAGAACCAGATTTTCATCGCTTATGTCAACAATATCGGCAGTGACGGTGCATTCGACTATGCAGGACTCTCAATCATAGCCGCCCCCGACGGCTCGGCGCTTGCGTCAGCGGGGCTGTCGGAGGAGTTCCTGACCGCGGACATCGTGCCAGCGCTCTACGCCCGTTCCCGGAGCGAAAACACCTATCTGAGAGACCTGTAAGACGGGCGATGTGATACCGTGGTCGTTTGCGCGACGGCTATTCCGCGCGGTGGCAATGCCTGTTGCTTCACGTGCGAGCCGACCGTAGGCGGGGCAGATACGGAACTAAAATCAAGGCCCGGCGCCACCACGCGGGATGTTCTCAACCCGGGGACATGCCGCGGAGGCGTTCGGAGCGGCGGCGCAGCAATTCCACTACCGTCAGCAAGACAATCGAGATGCCGACCAGTATGGTCGCCACCGCCAGAATGGTCGGGCTGATCTGTTCGCGCAGTCCCGTGAACATTTGCCAGGGCAGGGTCTTCTGCCCGGCCGAACCGACGAACAGCACCACCACGACCTCGTCAAAGGAGGTGATGAAGGCGAACAGGCCGCCGGAGATCACGCCCGGCAGGATCAGCGGCATCTGCACCTTGAAAAAGGTGGTGACGGGATTGGCGCCCATATTGGCCGCGGCGCGGGTCAGCGACTTGTCAAAGCCCACCAATGTGGCCGTTACCGTGATGATCACAAACGGAATGCCAAGAGCCGCATGGGCCAGGACCACGCCGATATAGGTGCCCTGCAGGCCGATGCGGGAGTAGAAGAAATACATGCCGGCGGCCGATATGATCAGCGGCACAATCATCGGCGAGATCAGGATCGCCATTATCGCCCGCCGGAATGGTACATGCGGCTGCGACAGGCCAATGGCAGCCAGCGTACCGAGCGTCACCGAGATCAGCGTCGCGGCGGGAGCAATCTGCACCGAATTCTTCAGCGCTTGCTGCCAGTCGGGGTTGGTGAAGAAGTCGCGGTAATGCTTGAGCGAGTAGCCTGCCGGATCGAAGGACAGCATTTCCGGGGTAAAGGTGAAAAAGTTCTGCGCATTGAAGCTCAGCGGCATCACCGTGAGGATCGGCGCAATCAGGAAAAAGAAGATGGCGCCGCAGATGAACTTGAAGGTGTTATGCCACAATACCTGGCCGGGGGTCGCATAGATCGGCGTACCGGCCCGGTAGCTGCCGGTCGAGAGCCAGTATGTCAGCCAGCCGAGCACGAAGCCCACGATGATGCCGCCAACAACGCCGCCGGTTCCGGCAAGCAGCAGGCCAACGATTGCGAACAGGACAGCCGAGGCGGCAATGCCCGTGCGTTTGGAAGGAACAAAGGTGACGAGCAGCCAGGCAAGGGCCACGCCGCAGGTCGCACCGATGACCACGCCCAGGATCGCGGAGCCGTTCGCAGTGCCGACGAGAAACCCGAAACCGGCTCCGGCCAATGCCATGATCGGGAGGACGAAACGGATGAGATCGACAGCTGGCTTCTTGAATTTGCTCATTGAATTATCCCAGGCTCACATTGTCGATGCCCACGATACGGTCATAGACCCAGTAGAGCAGCAGCACGACCGCCAGCAGGATCGTCCCCAGCGCGGCTGCGAGGCCCCAGTTGAGCGAGGACGAGATGTGGTAGGCGATCCGGTTGGAGATGAAGGTGCCCGTCGTGCCGCCCACCAGTTCCGGCGTGATGTAGTAGCCGATGGACAGAATGAAGACGAGGATGGATCCGGCGCCGATGCCTGGCACTGATTGCGGGAAATAAACCCGCCAGAATGCTGTCCAGTCGGTGGCGCCCAGCGATTTCGCGGCGCGAACATAGGTCTGCGGAATGGTCTTCATCACCGAATAGAGCGGCAGGATCATGAATGGCAGAAGGATGTGTGTCATTGCGACGATGGTGCCGAACTGATTGTTGATCATGACCAGCCGGTCGCCATCGCCGACCAGGCCGAGCCACACCAGAATGTCATTGATGACGCCTTGTTGCTGCAGCAGCACTTTCCAGGAGGATGTCCGCACCAGAAGCGAGGTCCAGAACGGCAAAAGCACCAGGATCAGAAGCAGGTTCGATGTTCTTAGCGGCAGGTTCGACAGCAGGTAGGCGATCGGATAGCCCAGCAGGATGCAGGATCCCATGATCACCATGCTCATGAACATGGTGCGCCCGAACAAGAGCATGTAGATCTGCTGGTTTTCAGGCTGCTTTTCGATTCCGGCAGGCGTCAGCTGCAGATCCACCGATGATAGAAAATAGCCGGCGGTGAATGGTGAGGAGAAGGCCTTGATGGTGCCCCAGATTTCGGCGCTGGCCCAATCCTCGTCAATGTCGACGAACTGCTCCTGCAGCGAAACCGTCTCGAACCCGTCAACCGCGGTGTTGGCAGCGCGGAGCATATCGGCCCCCGGGCCGGAGTAGGATGCGAGTGCCGATGCCGGTTGCCTGACCAGATCGCGATAGAGCATCGTGTAGATGAAATCTTCCGGCTGTTCCTCGGCGAGGACATCATTGTTGTTGGCGACAATCCGCTTCCAGGATTGCCATGCTGAAGCGGTTTCCGGCAGCAGATCGGCCACGCCGGGCGATTCCATGAGGTTCACCCACAGGGCGGGATCAGCCCAGTTGGCGTCCAGAGTTTCGAATTGCGCGGTATATTCATCGGTGTCCATCCGGCCAATTCCGCGGCCGGTCTTGCGAAACAACGATGACATTCCGGTGGTTTCGTAATTGAGGCGAGACCCGAGGCGGGTATGGGTCTTGAATTCTTCCGCCTCCGCCAGGTCGACATAAAGCGCAGCATAGACATCGTCACTTGGTGCGGCAGCGTTGCCTTCGTCGTAGTCCCACTCCTCGAGCGCAATAACGGTACGTGGAACGGTCTCTGAAACGATACCGTTCTGAACAGAACGGAACAGCATGTCAGCGATCGGTGCGACGAAGCTTATCAGAACGAACAGCAACAATGGCGCGATCAACATCAGCGCCCGCAATTTCTGCCGGCGAAGCGCGATCTGCAGGCTCTTCTTCAACGGCGTTCCGTCTGCCGACAACATGGGGCCGGGTGTGGAGCTTTGCGTGGCATCGGTCATTGGGCCGGATCCGTCCTGCTGTCTGAACTCATCACTTCGCCTGCATGGCCGGAAGGGGCCGTCGAGCGGCCCCTTCCGATTTCAGGGGTTACTGGGCAAGCCAGGCCTGGAACTTGGCGTCCAGGTCATCGCGGTAGTCAGCCCACCATGTGTAGTTGTACAGGAAGGTGTTTTTCGCATTGGCCGGATCTGTCGGCATGTGCGGAGCCATATCAATACCGAGCTCTGCATGTTGGCCAACCATTGGCGCGGACGACTGGCGCGCCGGACCATAGGAGATGTACTTGGCCTGGTCGGCCAGACGCTGGGTATCGGTGGCAAACATCAGGAAGTCCTTGACGCGCGCCAGACGATCTTCCGGCAGACCTGCCGGGATGATCCAGCCGTCAAGGTCAAACACCTGGGCGTCCCAGAGCATGGCGACCGGCTGGTCCTGCTCTTCGATCAGGCTGAAGAGACGGCCGTTGTAGGTTGACCCCATGACGACTTCGCCATCGGCGAGCAACTGCGGCGTGTCCGCGCCCGAAGACCACCAGACAACCTCGTCCTTGATCGTGTCAAGCTTGGCCAAGGCGCGGGCCTGGCCTTCTTCCGTTTCCAGCACATCATAGACGTCGGCCTTGTCGACACCGTCGCAAAGCAGGGCCCACTCCATGTTGTTGATAGGCCGCTTCTCCAGCGCCCGCTTGCCTGGATAGGCTTCCAGGTCGAAAACGTCACAAACATCGTCGGGCGGCGTGTCGCCGACCATGTCGGTGCGGTAACCGAAGGTAGTGGAATAGACGATCTGCGGAATGTAGCAGTCGCTGACGATCAGGTCGCCAAAGTCTTCCGAGGCAGGTGTGCCGTCAGGCGCAGGCGCCAGCAATTCGTCGGGGTCGTACTCCATCGCCAGGCCTTCATCGCAAAGGCGGATGGCGTCTGCCGCCACAACGTCGACCAGATCCCAGGTGATGTTGCCGGCTTCATTCATGGCCCGCAGCTTCGCCACCGCCTCGTTGGAGCTTTCATCCCAGACGACTTCCACCTCGGGATGCATCTCCTTGTAGGGTTCCGCATAGGCATTGATCTGGCTGGCCTGGTAGGCGCCGCCCCAGCTGACGATCGTCATGCTGTCGGCCATGTCGGCATCTTGGGCGTGCACGCCAGTGGTCGCCAGCGCGGCGCCACACATCAGGATTGCGATTTTGGATTTCATATTTGTTCTCCTTGTTAGGATACCCGTTTATGGTTCCCCCAAGGATCGGGCATTCACTTGGGGGTATGGTCTATGGCTCAGGCGTCGAGCGCGCGGCAGTCCTGCGGACGCCAGCCGATCTCGATGATTTCACCCGGCTTGAGGCGACGCTGATCGGGAGCATTTCGGGTCTTGACGATGAAATCGTCCTTTCCAGCCACCCGAAGCCGCGTGCGATAGATATCGCCCATGTAGATGAACTCCAGCACTTCAGCCTTGAGCGTGTGAGCGTCTGGCAGCAGCCGTTCACGGTTGAACTCGACCCGCTCGGGACGTATGGAAACCAGCGTCCGGTCGCCGACATTGCTGACATTGACCGGCACCGTATCGATGAGGTCTCCATTGTCGAGGCGGACAACGGCAAGGTCATCGCTGATCTGTTCGACCTTGCCCATCAGCGTGTTGTTCTCGCCGATAAACTGAGCCACGAAGCTGTTGCGCGGTTGTTCATAGAGCTCGTCCGGCGGCGCCAGTTGCTGGATGCGACCGTCCTCGAACACGGCGACCCTGTCCGACATGGTCAGCGCCTCTGTCTGGTCATGGGTGACGTAGACGACCGTGATGCCGAGATTGTCAGCAATATGCTTGATCTCGAACTGCATGTGTTCGCGCAACTGCTTGTCGAGCGCGCCGAGCGGTTCATCCATCAGCACCAGTTCTGCCTCGAACACAAGCGCGCGCGCCAGAGCGATGCGCTGCTGCTGGCCGCCCGACAATTGCGCTGGCCGCCGGCCGCCGAAATCGCCCATCTGGACCATGTCGAGTGCGCGCTGGACTTTCTCCTCGCGTTCGCTCTTTCCGATCTTGCGGACTTCAAGCGGAAAGGAAAGGTTCTCGGCCACCGTCATGTGCGGGAACAAGGCGTAGTTCTGGAAAACCATTCCGATGCCGCGCTTGTGCGGGGGGATGTTGTTGATTTCCTTGCCGCCCAGCCTGATGGCGCCGTTGGTGGCGGTCTCGAAGCCCGCCAGCATCATCAGGCAAGTGGTCTTGCCGGACCCCGAAGGCCCCAGCATTGTCAGGAATTCACCCTTCGCAATTGTAAGATTTAGATCCTTGACGACGAGATTTTCCCCGTCATAGCTCTTCTGCACACCATCGAACACGACAAAACTGTCGTCCGTGTTGGTTGAGACCAAAACACGCTCCCTAACTTACTGTGGGCTTTGCGCCCTTCCCCTTGAGGTGATCCAGACAATTGATTGTCCGATTGCCACCCATTCGATAGAATTGGCGTCAATTTACTGACGCACCTCATATTTGCAGATAGCGGCGAGGCTGTCCACCCGTGCAGAGCCTATCGATCAGCCTGATGTAAATATTAAGAAATATCGAAATAGTAATCTGGGAATTATTTCAATATAAAGATTAGATTCTCGAACATCTATATTCGGTCACGGGCTGGAAGAAGGTTAAGATACAGCGAGGCGCGAGCGCGAAGAAACGATCATGCAGCGGTCCTGCTCGGCGCCACCCAGGATCTTGCTTCCGTGATTGTCACCGTGCTGGCGTGATTCACACAAATTCTGAGCCGCGCATGCGCTTTAGATAACGCGCAGTTTCTCCGGGTCGTGCACACGCGGCAATGTGCCTGAAGGGCTCTCATCTGCCGCGCCGCATTCCACGGCATCCGTGAGGGCGTGGACCTGCCGCCGGCTGAAATGCCATCGGGCAGATTTCGGGTCATGCCTGGTCGAAAGTTCTTCCGTCTCCATTGCCATGGTCTCCCGCCGAGCGGCGCACCACACCGGAAATCTCTGTCAGCTGTTTGGACAGCGGACTAGTCTTGCGCCAGATCATGCCGATGGTTCGTGCCGGCTCGGGTGCGGCAAAGCGGGATATGGAAACCGGTGCGGAACGCGTTTCAACCGCGATCGCCATTTCCGGGATCAGGGTAACGCCCAGCCCCGCGCCGACCATCTGGACCAGAGTGGCCAGCGAACTCGCATCCAAGATCTCGCGTGGACGAGAGGACTGAATGTTGCAGAAGGAAAGCGCCTGATCACGAAAGCAGTGGCCTTCCTCCAGCAAAAGCAGTTTCATTTCGCGCAGATCTTCGTGATTGGGCACAGGCTTCCCGGCGTCGCCCTGGGGGCGGACCAGCACGAAGCTCTCATCGAAAAGCGCAATTTCGGTCAGCGATGGTTCGGAAACCGGGAGCGCGACTATGGCCGCATCCAGCCGACCTTCCGACAGTTCCTCGACCAGTCTGGGCGTCATGGTTTCACGCACCTGGATATCGATGCGGTCATTCATCCGGGTCAGGTTGCCGATTATCGCCGGAAGAAGATAGGGCGCAATTGTCGGGATGATGCCGATGCGAAGGCGGCCGACGAGATGGTCCGTGGACGCGCGCGCCAGCTCGCCCAGCTCCTCCACGGACTGCAGGATCGGGCGCACGCGCAGTGCAAATTCCTCGCCGAAATTGGTCAACCGGACCTGACGGCGGCCGCGTTCGAACAGATCCGTTCCGAGCGACTTTTCGAGTTCCATGATCTGCACCGACAAGGCCGGTTGGGAAATCGCGCAGGCGCTGGCGGCGCGCCCGAAGTGGCCGTGCTGAGCCAGCGCCTCGAAGTAGCGGAGCTGTTTGAGCGTCATGTTCCTCATAATGGCAGATTATCAATCTGATCAATAAAAACAACTTAAACCAATGACACAGGTTTGTTATGGTGTGCCTATAGGGAGATCTTCCAGATTTGTCGTGTCGCGCCCAGGCGGGCGAAGACGCGCAACTTGGCTTTCACAACCGATCGCGACAGGCTCCGGTCCGTGGCGGATCGGGTCATCCCGGATGAATCAGCGGCTTTGGCCTTGAGAACAAGACGAACACAGGAAGTATTGGAGAAAACCATGAATGTAGCTGCGAAAGTGGGAAAATGCCCGGTGGCGCACGGCGCGACGAACATGAGTATGCGTCAGAATCGAGACTGGTGGCCAAACCAGCTCAATGTCAGCATGCTCCACCAGAACTCCCCGGCGGCAAGCCCGATGGACAAGGATTTCAACTATATCGAGGAGTTCAAGAAGCTCGATCTGGCAGCGGTCAAGCAGGATCTCCACGCTCTAATGACCGATTCCAAGGAATGGTGGCCGGCCGATTTCGGGCATTACGGTCCCTTCTTCATTCGCATGGCCTGGCACAGCGCCGGGACTTACCGCACCGCTGACGGGCGTGGCGGATCGACCTCGGGCGCGCAGCGTTTCGCGCCGCTCAACAGCTGGCCCGACAACGTCAACCTTGACAAGGCCCGCCGGCTGATCTGGCCGATCAAGCAAAAATACGGCAACAAGATCTCCTGGGCGGATCTTATGATCCTGACAGGCAATGTCGCGCTCGAATCGATGGGCTTCAAGACCTTCGGATTCGCCGGCGGCCGCCGCGATGTGTGGGAGCCGGAAGAGGACATCTACTGGGGTTCGGAAGAAACCTGGCTTGACGACAAGAACCGCTACGATCCGGAGCGTCCCGAACGCGAACTGGAGAACCCGCTTGCAGCGGTTCAGATGGGTCTCATCTACGTCAACCCGGAAGGTCCCGGCGGCAAGCCGGATCCGCTGGCTTCGGCCCGCGACATCCGCGACACGTTCGGCCGCATGGCCATGAACGACTATGAAACCGTTGCCCTGATCGCCGGTGGCCACACCTTCGGCAAGACCCACGGCGCGGGTGACGCCGGTCTCGTTGGCGCCGACCCGGAAGCAGCCGGCATCGCCGAGCAGGGCCTGGGCTGGACCAGCAAGCATGGAACCGGCTTCGGCGCCGACGCCATCGGCAGCGGCCTAGAGGTGACATGGACGGAAACGCCAACCCAATGGGGCAACAACTTCTTCGAAAACCTGTTCGGTTACGAGTGGGAATTGACCAAGAGTCCTGCGGGCGCCTGGCAGTGGAAGCCGAAGGACGCCGCCGGCGAAGGAAAGGTCCCGCATGCGCATGATCCTTCCAAGCGCATCGCACCGGCCATGCTGACGTCCGATCTGGCGCTGCGGTTCGACCCGATCTACGAGCCGATCTCGCGCCACTTCCTTGAGAACCCGGATGAGTTTGCCGATGCGTTCGCGCGGGCGTGGTTCAAGCTCACCCACCGCGATATGGGTCCGAAGACCTGCTATTTCGGTCCGGAGGTTCCTGAGGAAGATCTGCTGTGGCAGGATCCGATCCCCGCGGTGGACCACCCGCTGGTCGACGCTCAGGACATCGCCGACCTGAAGTCGAGAATTGCCGCCACCGGCCTGTCGGTCGCCCGACTCGTCGCGACCGCCTGGTCCGCGGCCTCCAGTTTCCGCGGCTCGGACAAGCGTGGCGGCGCCAATGGGGCGCGCGTCCGGCTTGAGCCTGCAAGGAACTGGGCGGCCAACGAACCGGAAAAGCTGGCCGAAGCCCTCGCTGCTCTGGAGAAGGTCCAGGCAGATTTCAACAACGCGCAGACGGACGGGAAGAAAGTCTCGATGGCCGATCTGATCGTGCTGGCAGGGTCTGTTGGTATCGAGCATGCGGCCAAGGCCGCCGGCGAAACCATCGAGGTTCCGTTCACGCCGGGCCGCATGGATGCGTCGCAGGAACAGACGGATGTCGAATCCTACGACGTGCTCGAACCGGCGGCTGACGGGTTCAGGAACTTCCTCAAGGCGCGCTATACAAGCGCGGCAGAGGAGCTGCTGATCGACAGGGCGCAACTGCTGGGGCTCACCGCACCCGAGATGACGGCGCTTCTCGGCGGTCTCCGGGTGATCGGGGTCAACCATGGTGAAGTCAAGCATGGCGTCCTGACCGACAGGCCGGGCACGCTGAGCAACGATTTCTTCGTCAACCTGATGAGCATGGACACCAAGTGGTCGGCGCTCGATGAGGATGAGGAAGAGTTCGAAGGCCGTGATCGTGCGACGGGCGAGCTGAAATGGACAGCCACCCGCGTCGATCTGGTGTTCGGATCGAACTCGCAGTTGCGCGCCATTGCCGAGGTCTATGCCCAGGATGACGCCAAGGACAAGTTCGTCAGGGATTTCGTCGCGGCCTGGACCAAGGTGATGAACGCCGACCGCTTCGATCTCGCAGCCTGATCGAATGTGTGAAATTTCGGGCGCGGATGGTTTCCATTCGCGCCCGAAATATGTCCAGCACTTGAAATGACGCGTTACTGGCTCTCGCTATCTGCCGCGACCGCCTCATGCAGATTGCGTAGAAGATCCGGATTGGCAGACTGGATCCGGCTCCAGTTCGGGATAAACGGCGTTTCCATAGGGTTCTCCAGGAATATCTGGCCGGCGATGACGATGTTCGCCGCAAACAGTTCCACCGCCTCCTCTTCCTGGTGACGGTCGGTGTAGAGCCCGTTCATCAGCGCATCGTTGTGATACATCTCGATCAGGTCAAGCGCCGTCCGATAGTATGTGGCCTTGATGGTCCGGAAGGTTTCCTGATTGAAGACCACCCCGTCCGTAGCCAGCTTGCGGAACAGGGCTTTTGAGATGTCGACAGACATGCGCGACAGGCCCTGGGTCGCATCAGATTTTGAAAGCTCCTGATGCTTGTGGTCATAGGCGTCGGAGATATCCACCTGGCAGACCGAGCGGTTTGACAGATTTCGCCAGACTTCGGACAGGACGCCGATCTCAAGGCCCCAATCCGACGGGATCCGCATGTCGGGCAGCATGCTGACCCGCATGGCGAATTCGCCCGCCAGCGGGTAGCGGAAGCCCTTGAGATATTCGATGTAGTCGAGATGACCGCACACCTTCTGGATCGACAGAAGCAAGGGCGAGACAAGCAGTCTCGAGACGCGTCCATTCAGCTTCCCGTCAGCTATGCGGGGATAGTAGCCCTTGCAGAACTGGTAGGGGAACGCCGGGTTTGTGACCGGGTAGACCAGCCGCGCCAGCATCTCGCGCGAATAGGTGGTGATGTCGCAATCATGCAGCGCCACAACATCGGAGTTCTGCGACGCAAGCGCGTAACCGATGCAGTACCAGACATTGCGGCCCTTGCCGGGCTCTGCCGGCGCCAGGCCTGCCTCGGCAAGCCTGGTGTGGATGGCCTGCAGCCGCGGGCCGTCATTCCAGAGAATATCGTGTTTTTGCGGAAGGCGCGAAAAATACTCTCGGGCAAAGCGGTACTGGTCTTCACTCGCCTGATCAAGGCCGATGATGATGTGGTTGATATAGGTCGCGCCGCTCAATTCATCGAGAATGTTCGAAAGCGCATCGCGCCCCAGTTCGGAAAACAGCGAGGGCAGGATCAGGGTGATCTTGCGAGTGGCAGCAAACTGCCGAAGCTGGCCCCCCATCACCTCCAGCGGCATGCGCGAGAGATTATGGAGAGTTGCGACGCTGCCATTCTGGTGAAAATCAGCCAAGTGCTGTCTCCTGAAGCTTCTGCCACTTATCCAATAATGACAGGATGACCTGGTTCCAGCCTTCGGGACCAGCAGATGGGGCCCGGATGATCCGGCCGGTAGCTTCGCCGTCAAGCCGCGCAATGCCGCCATGGGCGGGGTTGGGGATGATCACGCCAAGTCGCGCGCGTTCGATCATCGCCACATCATTTTCGGCGTCGCCAAGCGCCACCGTGAACGGGTTCCCCGCCACGGCGGAATAGCGCCTGGCTATCTCAACCATACGCTCTGCCTTGTTGCCTCCGAATGACAGCGTCATGAACCGTCCGCCCTGCAGCGCGCTCAGTCCGTGGGCGTTGATTGCTGCGACGAATTTCTCTCTGTCGGCCTCGTTGCCGAGCCACAGTCCGGGCTCGGAGAAGCGGCGCTGTTTGGCCATTTGGGCCTGGGCCAGCGACAGGCCGGTCCGGCCGGATACCTCCTCGGCGCTCCAGTCCGAAAATCCCCTATACTGGATGCGCAAGCCGGGCGGCAGCCTGTCGAGGATCTGGCGGATCCTTTGATATCCCTCGCCGGACGATTGATCGTCACTGCTGGCTTCCAGCACGCCCGCCCCGTTCTCGACGATGGCTTCACAGCGGGAAAACCCCAGCTCCGCCCGCAGGGGAATGATCTCCGCTGCGGTCTTGCTGGACGCCAGGATCAAGGGAATCTCGAGCTGCTTCAGACGGTTGAGGGCAGGGAGTGCAGCCGCGTGGGAATAGGTTTCGTGATCGAGAAGCGTGCCGTCGAGATCGGTAAAGACGATCAGCTTCTCAATGGCGGGAGCGGTCACTGTCTCATCACTCAGTTCGTGATCCAGCGGCATTGATAGGGTGCGAACCTGATCTCGCCGCCAAGCTCTCGAATGTCCTCGCCTGAGAGCACATCGTGCCAAGTCTCGCCGCCGATGAGATTGAGCGACATGGCCGGAATCGAGACCTCCTCACGGGTGAGATTGTGGATGGCGAACATGCTTTGCGACCGGTCGATACTCTGTCGCCAGAAGCCGAACAACTGTTCGCCCAGTTGCAGGGTGAATTGCGTGGCATTGGGATGAAAGGTCGTCTGCTTTGTCCGCAGTTTCAAAATGCGGGTGAGCGCGGTGAAGACCTTTGAATGGGTGCTGGTCGGATTGTCCAGTTGCTCCAGGAGATCGGGATAATGCCAGCGGTGCCGGTTGATCGCGCGATTGTGGCCGGTCTTCTCGACCCCCTCATGGTCATTTTGCGTGGCCAGCAGCGAGTGAATGTAGAAGCCGGGAATGCCCTCAAGGCCCATGGCGATGATCTGGCTGCACAGGAATCGCTCGATGTTCCAGGCGTCCACGCCATCAATCGTTCCTTTCAACGCATCGAACAGGGCGATATTGATCTCATAGGGCCGGGTGCCGCCGTCGGGCATCTTGCGCATGGAGAGCAGGCCGCCAAAACTCTGGACGGTTTCGATGACGCGGGAAATGTCTTCTTCGCTCAGCAACCCTTCGGCGGGGCGCATGCCGATCCCATCATGCGATGCGGTGAAATTGAAATAGGCGCATCCAAGCTGTGCCGGCGGCATCGACATCTGCCAGGCATTGAGATGCTTGGAGGTGCCGTTCAGCAGCGCGTGGAGAAGAAGCGGCGGCAACGAAAAATTGTAGATCATGTGGGCTTCGTTGCGATTGCCGAAATAGCTGAGGTTTTCCGTGTTGGGCACGTTGGTCTCGGTCAGCAGGACCAGCGGTTCTTTGGTGTAGTCGGCCAGCAGGCGGATCAGGCGGACAATGTCATGCGTCTGCCTCATATGGATGGATGGGGTGCCCGGCTGCTTCCACAGGAACGCGATTGCATCGAGCCTGAGGGTTCGCACGCCTCTCGCAATATGGAAGCGGAGGATGCGCAGGAACTCAAGCAGCACCTCCGGGTTCGAGAAATCAAAATCCACCTGATCATGACTGAAGGTGCACCAGACATGCTTGATGCCGCCTGCAGTCTCGACCTCTCTGAGAAGCGGGTGGGCGCGGGGCCTGACCACCATGGAGAGATCGTCGTCGGGCGAAGCCTCGAAGAAGAACCGGTCGTAGGGCGGGTGGCCCAGACGATACTCGTTGAAAAATGTGCTCTGGCTCGAGCAATGATTGATCACGAGGTCTGACATGAGCCGGAAATTGTCGGCGATCCGCGCGATGTCCTCCCAGGCACCCAGACCGCTGTCGACGGCGTAATAATCGGTAATGGCAAAGCCGTCGTCCGATGTGTAGGGAAAATACGGGAGGATATGAACACCTGTGGCGATGTTCTTCAGGCGGGTCTGGAGGAAATCGAACAGCAGGTCGAGCGGCTTGTGTTCACCGTTGATGAAGCTGTTGCCGTAGGTGATGACATAGCTGTCCTTCTCGTTCCAAAGCGTGTTGCCTGGCGCCCGGCCCCGCCTCTTGGGCTGTTCGTCATCCGGCCAGAACGCGCTGACTGTTTGCTCCAGAAGAACGTCCTGATCATCATCGGGATAGACCGAGTGCAACAGCATCCGCAGCCCGTCGCGCAGTCTTTTCGGAACCCGCTTGGCAGGCGGGTTCAAAATCTCTGGTGAATCTGCATAAAAATTCTCCATGATTAAATTTTTAGCAGCAAAGCTGTTTATGGCAAGCGGGCTCGTGAAATTTATGGGTCATGACACGAGAGCGATGATCCGGCGTGAAAGAACGAACCTGTCTTGCATTGTGATTCCAAGGGATCGGTGTTCATCTTGGACTTGAAAGGCGGCGGGGCGGCTTCGGCATGCAGGCTGCACCTTAAAAGGACGGTGGGGAATCTATGCGATTAAGCTGGAACGCGGAACTGGGTTTGCTTGCGCTGGTGACAATCGGCTTGTCCCTGTTCAACCTCGAACGCGGTCGGTCCGGGCTCGAGATCATGCAGACGACGGTTGGCGCCACACCGGTCACGCTCACCCGGACGGAGGGCGACAGTGGTCCGCTGGTGGTGATCGCGCATGGCTTTGCCGGATCGCGCCAGCTGATGCAGGCCTATTCGCTCACTCTGGCGCAATCGGGATACAGCGTGATTGCCTTCGATTTCGAAGGACATGGGCGCAATCCGGTTCCTATGTCGGGCGATGTCACCGCAGTCAATGGCACGACACGGCTGCTGGTCGAAGAGACCCGGCGGGTCATTGCCTACGGGCGGGGTTTGCCGGCTGCGGAAAACGGGATTGCGCTGTTGGGGCACTCAATGGCGACCGACATTCTGGTGCGCGCGGCGGTGGCCGAAGAGAGGCAAGGTGCGCCGGTTGACGCGGTGGTGGCGATTTCGATGTTTTCCGAGGCCGTCAGCGCGCAAGAACCGCGCCGGCTGCTGGCAATCAGCGGCGAATGGGAAAGCAGGCTTCGGGACGCTGCGCTTTCCGCCGTGCGACTGCTCAAGCCGGATGCGGAAGAAGGGCAGACGGTGGAGGTCAACGGCGTTGTGCGCCGCGCGGCCGTCGCCCCCCATGTCGAGCATGTCGGCGTTCTCTACAGTGCCACGGCATTGCACGAAGCGCGGGACTGGCTGGACGGCGCCTTCGGCAGGCAAAGCGAGGCTGCGATCGTCGAGCCGGGTCTCTGGATCCTGTTGCTGATGGGCGGGATTGTCCTGCTGCTACGTCCGCTGGTCGGCCTGCTTCCGGAGAGCCATGATATTCATGCCCCTGTTTCGCCAGGCCTGTTCTGGCTGGCGACAGCCTTGCCTGCATTGGTGGTGCCACTGGTTGTCACGACGCTTTATGTTCCGTTTCTGCCGGTGCTCGTGGCCGACTATCTGATGATTCATCTCGCAGTCTATGCGCTCCTGCAATGGCTCATCCTACGGGGCGGAAAATTTCATGGTTCCAGACTATCGTTTGCCGCTGTGTTTCTTCTCGTCCTATGGGGTATCGTGGTGTTCGGAATCGCTATGGACCGCTATGCGGCCAGTTTCATGCCGAATTCCGAACGGCTGATGATCATTGCAGTCCTAGCGATCGGCACGGTGCCATTCATGATCGGCGACAGCCTTGTCTCGGGAGCGGGCAGGGGCGCGCTGTGGCGACGGATCGGCGCACGCGCAGCCATATTGATGTCGCTGGGTGGTGCTGCCCTGATTGATCCCCAGCGGCTGATGTTCCTGTTCATCATCCTGCCGGTGCTGATGCTGTTCTTTCTCGTTCACGGACTGATGGGGCGCTGGGTGGCGCAACGATCGGGGCCACTCTCGGCCGGCATTGGCCTGGGGCTGTGCCTGGCCTGGGCGCTGGGGGTGAGCTTTCCGCTGTTCAGCGCCGGGTGATCCCGAGCGTCAGCAATAGCCTTCCACTCCCATCGCCTGGTCGGTCGAGTAACGAGCACCATGGGCGAACCCTGCCGGGAGGATTTGCTCGATCTCGGCGAGGTGAGATGGCGTGAGCTGCAGGGACACACCGGCTGCGCAATCTTGCAGGTGAAAGGCAGACCGCGTGCCGGGAATTGGGATCACATGAGGCCCGCGCGACAACAGCCAGGCGATCGCTAAGGCTATCGGCGTTGTGCCCATGTCCCGGGCGTAGGCCTTGAAGGGTTCGATTGCCGCCATGTTGCGGGAAAAATTGGGGTCGACAAAGCGCGGATTGGCCTTGCGGAAATCGCCCTCACCAAAGCTCGCGGGATCAGGCGCCTGTGCTCCAAAAACGCCGCGTCCGAGGGGGGAAAAGGCAACGAACGCCACGCCGAGATCCTCGCAGGCCTGCACCATTCCCAGATCGGGCTGACGGGTCCAGAGCGAATACTCACTCTGCACTGCGCTCACGGGAGAAACGGCATGGGCCAGCCTGAGCGACGCGGGCGAGATCTCGGAGAAGCCGATGCCGCAGATCTTGCCTTCCTGCTTGAAGCGCTGAATTGTGTCCATGACCTCTTCAATCGGCCGGTCAGCCTCGCGCCTGTGAATATAGAACAGGTCGACATGATCGATGCCGAGGTTCCGGAGAGAGTTTTCGAGCTCGCCCCTGAGATGTTCAGGGGAATTGTCGAAATAGCGCACGCCGGTGGAGGGATCGCGGCGGATGCCTGCTTTTGTGGCGATCCGGAATTCGGCCTTGTGTTTCCTGAGGTAGCTGCCGATGACTTTTTCGGACATGCCCATGCCGTAGACATTGGCGGTGTCGATCAGCGTGATCCCGAGATCCCTTGCCGCGGCCAGGGTCGCATGGCTTTCTGTCTCGGAAGTCGGCCCGTAAGGCCCTGCGAAGTTCCAGCACCCGAGCCCGAGGGCGGATACGTCGGGGCCGGATGATCCCAATGGTCGCTGTTTCATTCGCTCTTTCTAGCCGGACAGCAATGGTTCGACAATTCGCCGCCTTCACTTTTCGAGGGAGCTGATCCGATGGGTGGACTGTTCAAGCCAGGCCGGGTTGATCTCCACACCCCAACCGGGCGCGTTCGTCACCGTCGCTTTGCCATCGACGATGTCGTAGGGCGATTTAACGAAGAGGCCGTCCTGCCAGGGATAGTAGTCTTCGCCCTCGATGGAGAATTCGAGATATTTTCCCGCATTCGGGATGGCGCGCAGCAGATGCATGGTGAACAGGGTGACCATCGACCAGTTGGCGCAATGGGGCGTGCAGGGCAGTCCAGCCTTGTGTGCCATGTCGGCGACGCGCAAGGTGCGTGTCAGGCCGCCCAGATAACAGATGTCGGGCTGGACGACATCGACGGCTTTCATCTCGATCATCCAGCGCCAGTTCGTCAATTCGCAGTCCTGCTCGCCGCCGGTGACGTCGATGGACAGTGCCTCTGTCACCTGACGGGTCTGCTCATATTCCCAATAGGGGCAGGGCTCCTCGAAATGGCTGATGCCGTTCTGCTCGAGCATCTTGCCGATCTCGATGGCCTGGCCCGGCGCATAGCAGGAATTGGCGTCGACCAGCAACGCGACGCTGTCATCCATGGCCCTGCGCATGGTCGGCACGATTTCCTCGGTCCGGCCCGGCCATTCATCCTTGCCGCGGCCAACCTCGGCGCCGATGCGAAATTTAAAGGCATCGAAGCCGAATTCATCGCGCAGGCGGCTCAACCGGGCGGCTTCGTCCTTCGGCGTGATGTCACGCTTCATCGAGGAAGCATAGGCGCGAATGGATCCCGGCGTTCCGCCGATCAGTTCGCAGACCGGCTTGCCTTCCAGGCGTCCGCGCAGGTCCCAGAGCGCCGTATCGAGGCCGCCGAGCGCGCGTTTCAGGTAGGAGCCTGGAAACTTGTGTTCTTTTTCGGGAATGAGATCGACGAGGTGATCGATATCAAGAGCCGATTGGCCAAGCGAGTAGGGCGCCACCTGGCGGTGGACGACCTGCGCCGTGATATCGGCATAATAGGGCGCCACCTGGCCCCAGCCGATTGCGCCGCTGTCGGTGGTCACTTTGACAAAACAGACAAACTCGTTGGTGAAAGTCTCGATGTGGGCAATTTTCATGTTGTGCGATTCCATGCCGATGTCGGGTCAGACCGTAGCGGCTGGATTGGACTTACGATAAGGTCCAATCTGGCAAAGCTTGCAAACCAATTTGCACCACCGGCAGAAAGACACTCATGAAGACCAAGGCGGGCGCAATCCTCTCATCGATCCGGATCGACAGGTCACAGGACCGTAAAATCAGCGTGCAGCTCTATATGGGGCTGCGCGACATCATCCTGTCGGGCGGACTGAGTGGCGGGGAACGCCTGCCGGCGACGCGTACCCTGGCGAGCGAAGTCGGTGTGTCACGCACAACCGCGCTGGATGCGGTGAGCCGACTGATTTCGGAAGGCCTGCTCGAATCGCGCATCGGGGCCGGAACATTCGTCAGCCACACGATGACGGGCAGGGTCCGGATCAAGCCGGAGCCCGCGAAGGCCGGCGCCCAAAAGCAGCCGCGCCTGTCGCAATCTACCCTCAAGGCGTACCAATTGTTCGCGGAGCGGCGGAGGTTGCCGAACAAGTCCCAGGCCTTTGTGACAGCTCTTCCCGCGCTCAACTCCTTTCCGATGGCGCAATGGGCGCGGCTGTCGGCCCGGCATCTGAGAACCGACCGGGACTCGGTGATGGGCTACGGAAATCCGTTCGGGTTGCAGCGGCTGCGCGCGGCCATTTCGGCTCACCTCAACGCCAGTCGCGGCATTCAATGCGATCCGGAGCAGGTTTTCATCGTCGGCGGGGCCCAGCAGGCCTTCTCCCTGATCGGCGGGATGCTGCTGGATCAGGGCGAGAAGGTCTGGTTTGAAAATCCCGGCGCCATCGGCGCGCGCAATGCCTTTGTCTCGCAAGGCGCCGAGCTTGTCCCTGTGGCTGTCGATGACGAAGGCATCGTGGTTGATGACGGGCTCGCAAAGGCGCCGGATTTCAGGCTGGCGTTCGTCACGCCGTCGCATCAGCAGCCACTGAGCAAGGTCTTGAGCCTGTCCCGACGCCTTGCGCTCCTGGATGCGGCGGACCGGGCCGACGCCTTCATCGTCGAGGATGATTACGACGGCGACTTCTATTTCGGCGATCAACCGCTTCCGACGCTCAAGAGCATCGATACAAATGGCCGCGTGATTTACGTAGGCACCTTTTCCAAGACGCTTTTTCCATCCCTGCGGCTGGGATTTCTGGTGGCGCCGGCCAGCATGGTCGAGGCGATGATGACAGTGTTTTCGTCCGCACTGAGTGGCGTGCCGACATGGCCGCAGGCCGTGGTCGCGGATTTCATCGACGAAGGGCATTTTGCCACCCATATCCGAACCATGCGACAGCACTACAAAAGACGCCATGAAGTTCTGCATCACAATGCTCGGCAGCTGGAGCCGCATCTGCATGTGCAGCGGGCATCGGCGGGATTTCACACGGTCGGCTATTTTTCGGACCCCAAGCGTGACGAGGGCGAGTTCATCAAGGCCGCCGGAGCCGCGGGCCTCACTCTGTCCGGCATCGGTCGCTATTGCCTGGCCCCGATCGAAAAGAAGGGCGTGGTGATCGGATACGGCGCCGCCAGCGAGAGTGAAATCAAGCAGGGCATGGAGGTCATGGCGCAACTGCTCGGCTAGACTCCTGTTCCAGTGGATTGGTATGGAAAAATATCTATAATGGATATGAGGTGCAGTCCAATGAGCGGCTAGGCTTCATCAGGTCCGCGCGGGTTATAAGCAATAAAGCGCTGATTTTCAGAGGGTTCAAAGGGAGTCGAACATGATCATGAAATTAGCAATGGCCGGACTTCTGGCCACAACCGTTATCGCAGCCGTACCAGCGCAGGCAGAAACGCTGCGTCTTTTGACATGGGGCTCTTATGCTCCTGATGAGTTGGTCAAGAAATTCGAGGAAAAATACCCCGATATCTCCGTCGAGGTGACATTTTCCAACAACGAGGAAATGATCGCAAAACTGCGGGCAACCGGCGGCGCCGGTTTCGATCTGGCGCAGCCGAGCCATGACCGCATCTATGCGGTGCAGCAGGAATACAACATCTACAAGCCACTCGATCTTTCCAAGATCAACACCGACGCGATGCAGGAGAAGCTGCTTGACGGCGTCAAGGCCAACACGACCATCGACGGTGAAGTCTATGCTGTCCCGCATCAGTGGGGCACATCCGGCCTCATGGCCAACAAGACCATGGCGCCGGACATTGCTGCCTGGGGCGATCTTTGCGATCCGCAATACAAGGGCAAGACCTCGATGCGCCTGACGCGCACCATCCTTCTCGGAACGGCCTTTGACATGGGCGAGGATCCGTTCGCGGCCTACGCCGATCTCGACAAGTACCAGGAAATTCTCGACAAGGTCTCTGAAAAGCTGATCGCCTGCAAGGATAATCTCAAGGCCTACTGGAAGGGCGGCGACGACCTTTCGGCAATGATGCTGTCGGGCGAAATCGTTGCGTCGGAAACCTGGGATTCCACCGCCTACAAGCTCTATGGAGAGAACCAGGATATCGTGTTCGTGCCGCCGAAGACCGGTGCGCTGGCCTGGATCGACACGTTTGCCATACCGCGCAAGGGCGAAGCCGATGACGCCGCCTACAAGTGGATCAACTTCGTGCTCGAGCCCGAGAACGTCTCCATCATGTCGGCCAGCACCGGCGCAATTGCGGCTGTCGAAGGCGGTAAGGACCTGTTGCCGGAAGACAAGAAGGCCGCGGTCAACGCCGCCTTTGCCGACGAAGACATCAACAATCTGAAGTTTTTCGCCAATATCCCGCCCGGTGTCGAAGACATGGAAGGCAAGACGCTCGAGAGGATCAAGGCAGCCACCGGCGCCGAATGAGCTTGGCTTGAGCTTATCTTCTTGTGACTGGAAACGGAGCCGCGCAATTTGATTTGCGCGGCTCCCTGGAATCTTCTTTCATCTCTGACGACACGGCACTGGGTACTCGATGCAATCAACGACCGAGAATGATCTGGAATGTATTGAGATCAAGAAGCACTTCGGTTCCGTGCGGGCCGTTGATGATGTCTCCTTCGATATTCCGAAGGGCTCGTTCTTCTCGATCCTCGGCCCGTCTGGGTGCGGCAAGACGACCCTGATGCGGATGATCGCCGGGTTCGAGCAGCCGAATTCAGGTGACATCAGGATCAAGGGGAAGTCCGTTATCGGGACCCCGCCGAACCGGCGCAATGTGAAGATGGTGTTTCAGCACCTGGCCTTGTTTCCGATGATGAATGTCTATGAGAACATCGCCTACGGCTTGCGCTGCGCCGGCGCCTCCAAGGATGTCATTCGCACGAAGGTGCATGATGTTCTCGCGCGAATTTCGCTGCCCGATGTGGCCAACCGCGAAATCAGCCAGCTGTCGGGCGGCCAGAAGCAGCGCATCGCGATCGCTCGCTGCATGGTGCTCGACCCGGACGTGCTGCTTCTGGACGAGCCGCTCGGCGCGCTGGATCTCAAGCTGCGCGAGGCCATGAAGATCGAGCTGAAACTGCTGCAACACCAGTTCGACACGACCTTTGTCTACATCACCCACGACCAGTCCGAAGCGCTGGTCATGTCCGATCACGTGGCGATCATGGACAAGGGCAAATTCGTTCAGATCGGCACGCCGCAGGAGCTCTATCACAAGCCCAAGGCCGCCTTTGTTGCAGGTTTCGTGGGGGACACCAACCGCTGGGCGGGCCGGGTCACCCGCGTCGAGAACGGCGCCGTCGAGGTTGAGACCGAAGCTGGCCTCACCATGCGCGGATCGGTTCGCGGCGCGGGTGCTCCCAGCGTGGGCGACGCTGTCCACGTCTTCGTGCGGCCGGAGTTCATCAAGGCGGAGAAATCCGGCGCGGATGCGCAGAAAATCGATGCCGGCCACAATGTCATTGAAGGCAAGATCGACAGCATCCTGTTCAACGGCGCCAACAGCCGGGTTCTGGTCCGCGACCGGGCGGGCGAACTCATCGAAGCCGATGTCGTGCTGACCGGCGGGACGGAGGATTTGAAACCCAAGGATGACGTCACGCTCTCGTGGTCGGCGGGACAGACCATGAGTTTCAAGGTTTGAGGGCGCCCCGATGATGCAGAAGGACATCAAGCGACTGTCGCTTTATCTGCTCTTCGCGCCGTTCGCGATGTGGATCATGCTGCTCATCATATTGCCGCATCTGGGCATGTTCTACATCTCCATGAGGGAAAAAGTCGCGCCGCGGGTCTACGAATTCGGCTTCGACAATTACATCAATTTCTTCAACGAACCGATCTACTGGAACACGCTGCTGCGCACCGGGTCGATGTCGCTGCTGGTGACCGTTCTGGCTCTGCTGCTTGGATTTCCGATTGCCTATTACATCGCCAAGATCGCCGGCAACCGGACGCGTGGCGCCTTGTTCCTGATGTGCCTGATCCCGCTGTGGGTCAGCGATTTGATCCGTGCCTTCGGGTGGATCTTGCTGCTCAGGGAAACCGGCATCATCTCCAGCAGCCTGCAATGGGCCGGCCTGATCGATACGCCGATCGAATTTCTTTACAATGACGCCACGGTGATTGTCGGTCTGGTCTACACAGTGATCCTGTTCATGATCGTGCCGCTGGTCTCGACGCTTGACGGCATGGACGATTCGATGATTGAGGCGGGCTACAATCTGGGCGGCAACGGCCCGACCGTTTTGCGCCGGATTATCATTCCCTACGCCATGCCTGGAATCGTTTCGGGGTGTATCGTTGTGTTCATGTTGACGGCCGGCAGCTATCTGACGCCGATCCTGCTCGGCGGCAAGAACTCGAGCTGGTTCACGGAGCAGATCTATGACCAGTTCATCACCCGCTACAATTGGGAATCGGGCGCAGCGTTCGGCTTCGTGCTGCTGGCGTTCACCTCTCTTGTGATCTGGATCGGCCTGAAACTCTCCGGCCAGACGCTCAACAGCACAGTGGCGAGAAGCTGATGGCGATCAAACCCAACGCTGCCTTTCTGACAGGCTACCAGCTCTACATAGTGGCGTTCTTCGTGTTCCTGGCGGCGCCGCTGGTGGCCGCCGGCATGTTTGCCTTCAACGATTCACTGTTTCCTTCCCTGCCATGGCGCGGCTTTACGCTCGACTGGTTCTTCAACGATACCGAACCCAAGCTCGGGATGTTTCATGACCGGCGCCTGCTGCGCGGTCTCTACTATTCCTTCGTCATCGCAAGCTTCGTTTCGTTGCTTTCGGTTTTTGTGGGCACCTGCAACGCATTCCTGTTTGTGCGTTGTAAATTTCCGGCGAAGGACTTTTTCTACATCATGATGGTGCTGCCGCTGGTCATTCCCGGCGTCATCCTCGGCATCTCGATCCTGCTGCTTGCCAGCAACATCGCCAACAGTGCGGAAGAAGCCTTGTCGCTGGATCTGGGCTTCCTGCGTCCGGGGATCATTCTGGTTGTGCTCGGACAGTTCTCCTTCATCACCACGATCACCTCGCTGGTGATCATCGCCCGATTGAAGAAGTTCGATGAATCGATGGAGGAAGCCGCCTACAATCTTGGCGCCAGCCGTGTGCGCGTGCTCAGGACGATCACCTTGCCATTCCTGTTTCCGGCGATGGCCGCGGCAGGCATCGTGGCGTTCCTGGTCTCGTTCGAGAACTTCAACACCACCCTGTTCCTGGTCGGCTCCGAAGCGCCGTTGACGATCACCATGTATGACCGGATGGTCAAGGTCGGTTCGACGCCGGTACTGAATGCGGTGTCGTTCTTCCTGATGGTGGGCTCCGCACTGCTGGCGCTGGTTTCCGTCCTGGTTCAGCGCGACAAGCCCCAGACCTGAGCCCCCAAACCCGAGATTGGCGCGTCCCGTGCAGACCTATGACTTTGTGATTGTTGGCGCAGGTTCGGCGGGCTGCGTGCTGGCCAACCGGTTGACTGAAAGCGGCAAGTATTCCGTGCTGCTGCTCGAAGCGGGCGGCCACGACAGGAATTTCAAGATCTGGATGCCGATCGGCTATGGCATGGCGTTTTACGACAAGCGCATCAACTGGATGTACACATCCGAGCCAGATCCCAACACCGACAATCGCGTCAGCTACTGGCCGCGCGGCAAGGTGATCGGCGGTTCCTCCTCGATCAACGCCATGGTCTATATCCGCGGTCATCCGGGCGATTTCGACGACTGGCAGGCAATGGGCAATCCGGGCTGGGGCTGGAAAGACGTGCTGCCCTATTTCAAGAGGAGCGAGACCAGCGACCAGGGTGCGAGCGAGTTTCGCGGCGGAGACGGTCCGCTCTGGGTCTCGACCATGGAACGCGACCTGCACCCGACCTGCCAGAACTTCATTCGGGCCGGGGTGGAATGCGGGCTTGCCTACAATCCGGATTTCAATGCTGCCACCAATGAGGGCATCGGGTTGTACCAGAACACGGCCAAGGGCGGCTTCCGCATGTCGACCGCGCGGGCCTATCTGCATCCCGCGCGCAGGCGATCCAATCTGACGGTCCTGTCGCAGGCGCACGCGACACGTATCCTTTTCGAGGGGCAGCGCGCCATCGGTGTCGAATATGTCCGGCATGGCAAGACAGAGCAGGTCCATGCCGGACGGGAAGTCATTGTCTCCGGCGGATCGGTGAATTCGCCACAGCTGCTGATGCTGTCGGGGATCGGTCCTGCGGATGTGCTCAAGCGCCACGGCATCGAAGTCGTGCGCCAGCAGCCCAATGTCGGCCGGCATCTCCAAGATCATCTGTGCATAGACCACACATGGAGGGCGAAGGTTCGGACGCTCAATGACCAGCTCCGCCCGCTTCACGGCAAGCTGTGGCACGGTCTGAACTATGTCTTGCGACGTCGCGGACCCTTGTCGCTCGGGGTCAACCAGGCCGGCGGTTTCATCCGGACACGGCCGGAGCTCGAGCGCCCCAACATGCAGCTTTATTTTTCCCCGGTGAGCTACACCAAGGCGCCGCCCGGCAAGCGACCGCTGATGAGTCCCGATCCCTTCTCAGGCGTCATCATGGGAACGCAGCCGACCCGGCCCACCAGCCGGGGTCATCTGGAGTTGAGATCTTCCGATCCTTTCGATGCGCCGGCGATCCATCCCAACTATCTGTCGACCAATCACGATGTGGCGGAACAGCTCGAAGGCGCGCGGTTTCTGCGCAAGCTTGCAGCCGCCCCCGCATTTGCCGAGATCCTGGATCAGGAGATCCGCCCCGGACGGCAGGTCGAGACGGATGAAGAGATGATTGCCGACATAAGGGCGCGGGCCGGAACCGTGTTTCATCCGGTCAGCACCTGCCGGATGGGCGAGAGCGAGCTCGACAATGTCGTCAACGCCCGGCTTCAGGTACATGGCCTGGCAAATCTGCGGGTGATCGACGCGTCGGTTTTTCCGGCCGTGACATCCGGCAACACCAATGCACCGACGATCATGGTCGCCGAAAAGGGCGCTGACATGATCCTGTCCGACCACGCGGGGATGTAACATGGCAGGCTCAGACGATCGTTTCAGTTCCGATTTCAAACCCGCCCCCTACTGGTGGGAGGCGAGCCCGCAGGAAGCGGACCTATCCGGCGCGTTGCCGTCTTCTGCCGATGTCGTCGTCATCGGGTCCGGCTACACCGGACTGCATGCCGCGGTACAGACTGCACGCGCAGGACTGGAGACGGTGATTGTTGATGCGGAAGCGGCCGGCTTCGGATGCTCCACCCGCAATGGCGGACAGATATCGACAAGCGTCAAGCCGTCGTTCACCACGCTCAGGAAGCGGTATGGCGAAGACCTGGCCGTGAGCATCCTGAAAGAGGGGCAGGCGTCGCTCGATCATGTCACGGGATTTGTCAGCGAAGAGCAGATCGCCTGCGACTTTGGGGTGGTCGGGCGCTTCCACGGCGCGCACACAGCCGGGCAATATGACAAGCTGGCGCGCGATTGCGACGTCCGTCATCCGGGATTTGACACCGGCGCCTTCATGGTGCCGCGCGACAAGCAGCGCTCGGAGCTCGGCACCGATGCCTATCACGGCGGCATCGTGTTCCCGCGTCACGCCAGCCTTGACCCGGGCAAATATCACGCGGGCCTTCTCCGCGTTGCACGCTCAGCCGGCGTATCCGTGATCAGTCATTGCAAGGTCAACGACCTCGCTCGCTCCGCGCAGGGATTCGAGGTGTCCACCGCCAAGGGCCGGATTCGCGCGGGCAAGGTGATCATCGCGACCAACGGCTACACCGGGCCATTGACGCCCTGGCAGCAGCGGCGGGTGATCCCGATCGGGTCCTATGTGATAGCGACCGAAGAGATTCCGGCGGAGACGATGGACCGGTTGTTTCCCACCAACCGCATTCTCTCCGACACCAGGAAGCTGGTCTATTACTACCGGCCGTCGCCTGATCGTAAGCGCATCCTGTTCGGCGGCCGCGTTTCGCTTCAGGAAACCGATCCGCGCAAAAGCGGCCCGAAACTGCTCGCCGAACTCGTCAGGCTGTTTCCCGAGCTTGCGCAAACCCGCATCAGCCATTCCTGGGCCGGGATCGTGGCCTTCAGCTTCGACACGCTGATGCATTGCGGCGAGGACAAGGGGCTGTTTTTCGCCATGGGCTATTGCGGCTCCGGCGTGGGCATGGCGGGCTATCTGGGATCAAGGGTCGGAAGGGCCGTTGCAGGCGTGGACAGCGATCTTGGCGCATTTTCCAGAATCCCGTTTGAAACCCGGCCCTTCTATACTGGAAACCCCTGGTTCCTTGGCCCGTCCGTGGCGGTCTACCGGTTGCGCGACCGCCTCGGCATCTGACCTCAGCCGCGTTTTTGTGTCACGACCGCCTCGGCTTCTATCTCCACGCGAAAATCGCCGATCAGGTTGCCGACCAGAAATGTGGTGTTGGCCGGCGGGTTTGTGACGAAGCGCAGTCCGTGGGCACGGGCGGCGGCTTCGACATCCTCGTCGCCGCGCAGATACATGCGGGTGCGCAAAATGTCCTTCGGATCGCCGCCAAGCGCGCGCACCGAGGCTGCGATCTTGTCGAGAATGTAGGTCGTCTGCGCGCCGGCGTCGCCAAGCGCGACCGTGCGGTCGACCCCGTGCGTGGCGGTGGTGCCGGAAACGACAATCCGGTCGCCGTCGCGCAGTGCCCGGCAGTATCCCGCGATCGGCTCCCACAGCGAGCCCGAGAAAACACGCGCCCGGTCCGGATTGTCCGGATCGGTGACGGCCTGCATGGCGCTGGGCATTTCCGCCAGGTGATGGCTCAGATCGCCCGATGCCGTGAGGAACGGCGGCTGGCGGTATTCATCGCCGCAATCGCCGGGGATCATCGCGGTCGCCGCGAACGCCTGATGGAGACGTGCGTGATCCTCTGAATCAAGCTCGAACTGGAACAGCCGCAGATTGTCGCCGCGGTGCTGATTTTCCCCCAGCCGCGCGCCGATGATGACGCCGGCGACATGGGCATGTTCGAGCACCCAGCGCGTCGCCACATTGGAGATGGAGACGTCGTGCTTGCGGGCGATCGTATCGGTTGCCTGAAGGATGCCCTGATAGGCGTCCCAGCCGCCGGCAGCGTGGATGAACCTGAGGTACTTCGAGCCGCTCCAGTCCTTCACCGCTTCCGGTTCCGGTTTGCCGAGCCAGCGCTCGGACAGGAAGCCGCCGCAAAGGGTGCCATAGGCCAGCAATTGAACCTTGTGCTTGCGGCAGGTTTCGGCGAGGTGCCCCGCCGCGCGACGGTCGATCAGCGAGAACGACACCTGGTTGGAGACCAGCGGTATGCCATCGGCCAGCGCCAGGTTGAGATGCGCGGCGTCGAAATTGGTGACGCCGATCTCTCCGATCAGTCCCTCCTGCCTGAGACGCGTGATTTCATGCAAGGCATCGAGCCAGGCGGGATGCTCGAAGGTCCACCAGTGAAACTGCAGCAGATCGATCCGCTCGACGCCAAGACGGTCAAGCCGCGCCTGAACTCCGGCCCGAACGATGTCTGCCGTCATCGGACCGGGTTCCGGGCACCATTTGGTGAACGCCCGCGGGCGTGGTGAGCCGGTCCAGTTGCGTAGCATTTCGCCGGTGATCAGCTCGGACGTGCCGTAGTGATCGGCCATGTCGAACGTGTCGAAGCCATCATTCGCATAATCCGCAAGTGCCTTGGCACCTGCCACGGGATCGAGCGTGACCCCGTCCCGCTCCTGATCGGCAACCTGCCAGAGACCGGTCAGGATGCGGCTGATGGAAAGGCCCGGAGCGAGATCTCTGCGGTCAGGTTTCATGGATCACTTGTCCTTGGTTCGGCGGCCGAGATGGCGTGACACGGAGCGGACTTCCGGCAGAATGCCCTGGGGCCGCCAGAGAAGAATGGTGCAGAGCATGACGCCAATGACGACAATCTGCAGTGATGCGGCGCGCGCCTGCTGGCCGGCGGGGAAGATTTCGGAAATCAGTGCGCCGGACAGCGCCCAGATTGCCCAGACAAGCACTGCGCCCAGAACGGCGCCGCGATTGTTGCCGGACCCGCCGACGATCAGCATCGCCCAGACCTGGAACGTCATCATGGGAAGATAATTGCCCGGCGCGATGAAGCCGATGAAATGCGCCTGGACCGCGCCTGCCAGCGCCATTATGGCGCCGCCCAGCGCAAAGGCCTGCAGGCGCAACAGGACGGGGTTCTTGCCCAGCGCCTGGGCCGCGACCTCATCCTCGCGAACCGCCCGCAGCGCACGGCCCCAGGGGCTGCGCAGCAGGTGCTCGAGCAGCAGATAAACTGCACCCACGACGGCGGCGGTAAGAACAAGGTTAACCATGTTGAAGGCAAAAGCCTGTCCTTGCAATCCGGCAAAGGGACGCGGGATGAAGGCCATGCCGAAGGCGCCGCCGGTCAGGCTCTCGGCATTCTGGAAGACCAGTTGCAAGGCAACGGCGATACCGAAGGTGGTGATCGCCAGATAGTCGGACCGCATCCTGAGCGTCAGCAGACCAACCCCCAGGGCGAGGACCCCGCCGGCCATGGTTGCCGCGAGCCAGCCCACGACGATTGGCAATTCGAAGCCGCCGATGCGTTCGACTGTATCCGGTGTCGTCAAAGCAGCGGACACATAGGCGCCAAGGCCAACGAAGCCGGCAATGCCGACATTGAACAGGCCGGTCTGGCCCCATTGTACGTTCAGTCCCAGGCTGATGATCGCATAGGTCATGGCGATCGTCAGGAAGAAGGCGGCATAGGCGACGAGTTCCATCTAAGCCCCCCTTTGCCCGAAGATGCCCTGAGGGCGCAGCATCAACACCAGCACGAGAATGACGAAGGAGATCGCCGCGCGCCATTCGGCGCCGATGACCTGGACCGCGAAGGCCTCGGCCAAGCCGATGATCAATCCCCCCAGCATGGCCCCGGGTATGGAGCCGATGCCGCCCAGAATCGCGGCAGCGAACAGCGGCAGCAGCAGGTCAAATCCCATGTAAGGCCGGATCTGCACCAGAAGACCCGCCATGACGCCGGCGATACAGGCCATGCCCGCGCCGATGATCCAGGTGACCCGGATGACCTTGCCGACATCAATGCCATAGACGCCGGCGAGGCTGGGGTTCTCCGAGACGGCGCGCATGGCGCGGCCGGTGGCGCTGTGGGTGACGACGAGATGCAGGGCCAGCACAAGCAGCAGGGTGAGCCCGATCACCAGCAGCTGATCCGGTGTGGCGCGCATGCCCAGACCGAGGGGTTGAGCAATCTGCAGAGCCTTGGTGAAATAGGCAGGCTTGGCTGTGAAGATGAATTCAAGCAGCGAGCGCAGCGCCATGGACGCGCCGAAGCTTGCCATCACAATGATGATCGTATCCGCCCCGCGGGCCCTCAGACGTCCGAACAGGATGCGGTCGAGCCCGAGCGCCAGAACGACCGTCAGCAAAACGCCGCCAAGCATCGCCAGCGGCAGGCCCCAGCCGAAGCTGAACGGATAGACAGGCGCACCCAGCCCTGCCGCGAGTCCGCCCAGGACACCCGCGACGGTGAGTGTAAGATAGGCGCCCCAGGCGAGGAAATCGCCATGGGTGAAATTGGCGAACCGCAGGATCGAATAGGTGAGCGTCAGGCCGATGGCGCCCAGGCCGATGGTCGAGCCTGAAACCAGCCCGTCGATGATGGCTTGCGGGTTCATGCGCCTGCCTCCGCGGCGCGGTGGCCGAGGAACAAGTCGCCCAGCAGTTTGCCGTCATGCAGGTCCGCGGCCGGGCCGTCATGGGCCAGGCGCCCATCGACGAGCACCAGCGCGCGATCGGTCAGCCCGAGTGCCGCGCGGACATTCTGTTCCACCAGCACCAGCGTCACGCCTGCATCCGAAATGCGACGCAGGGTGTCGAAGACCTGACCGACCAGCTTGGGCGAAAGCCCGGCGGAAGGCTCGTCCAGCATCAGCACCCGGGGCTCGTTGAGAAGCGCGCGTGCCGCCGCCAGCATCTGGCGTTGCCCGCCGGAGAGGGCTCCGGCCAGTTCCCGGGGCCGGCTGCCCAGATCCGGAAACATCTCGAGCATGGCTTCAATCCGTCCGGCGCGGGCCTGCCTGGGCAGCAATTGCGCCGCGATCTGCAGGTTTTCAAGGATGGTCAGCCGGGTGAAGATATTCTCCGTCTGCGGCACGAACCCCATGCCCTTGCGGACCAGGGCGTGGGAGGGAAGTCCGGTGATATCCGTGCCATCAAGCTGCACCTGACCGCCAAAACACGATACAAGTCCGGCGATTGCCTTGATCATCGTCGATTTGCCGGCGCCATTGGGTCCGAGAATGCAGACGGCTTCGCCTTCTTCGACGGTGAAGCTCACGCCCTTGACGATGGGCAGATCCCGGTCATAACCGGCGCGCAGATCCGTCAGCGACAGCGCGGTCATGCCGGCATGCCTTCGAGATAGACGTCGATCACATCGGCGCGCTTGGTGATTTCGGCCGGTGCACCTTCCGCGAGCGCCTTGCCTGCCGCCATGACGATCACGCGCGGGCAGAGCCGGGCGATCATTTCCATGTTGTGCTCGATCAGCAGGATCGCGATGCCGAGCTTGTTGATTGCGAGGATCCGGTCGATGATGAGGTCGAGGAGCGCCGGATTGACCCCGGCTGCGGGCTCGTCAAGCAGGATCACCCGCGGATCCGCCATCATCACGCGGGCCAGTTCCAGCAGTTTGCGCTGTCCGCCGGAGAGAACCGACGCCGGCTGATCTTCGAGATGTGACAGCGCGACGAAATCGAGGATTTCCCTTGCGCGGGCGGCGTTGGCGCGCTCCTGGGCCGCCACCTGGCGTGGCGCCATCAGGGCCGAGAACAGGCTTTCGCCGCGTTGGTCCTGCGCTGACGTCATGACATTTTCGAGAACCGTCATGCGCGGGAACGGGCGTGGGATCTGGAAGGTGCGTCCGAGGCCGGCCTTGATCCGCGCTTCAGGACGCGCATGGCTGAGGTCGGCGCCTGCAAGTTCGATGGTGCCTGAATCGACAGGGAGTGCGCCGGCCAGAAGATTGAAAAGGGTGGACTTTCCGGCGCCGTTGGGCCCGATCACGCCCAGAATGTCGTTCGCGCCGAGGTCCAGTGAAATGTCGTTGACGGCGCGAAACCCGCCAAATGCCTTGGTCAGGCCGCGGGCTTTGAGAATCGGGGGCTGACTGGATCCGGTCATTCACCTGGCCAAAGTTGATCAACTATCATTCATCATTTACAGGATCATGTTTGAGGCCTAAAGTAAAGTCTGGATCAAAGTGTCGGATAGCGAGCGAATGAACAGTCAAGCCAGCTCACAAATGGATGGACCCGGTCTGGACCGGCTGTCTCCTGTCGAGCGTGAGACTGTTCAGGACCGGATCTACAGACAGCTTCGCGATGCGCTGATCCAGGGCCGTTTTGACGCCGGGGAGATTTTCCTGGCGGGTGATGTGGCCCAGCGCATGTCGGTCAGTTCGATGCCGGTGCGCGAGGCGCTGGCGCGCCTGGTGTCCGAACGGGCGCTTGAAGCCATGCCGAACCGCCGGGTGAGGGTGCCGCTTCTGACACTGGAGCGGGCGCGCGACATCGCACAGGCCCGGTCCCTGATCGAGGGCGAAATGGCGGCGCGGGCGATCGAGAACCTTTGGGAAGCGGATATTGCCCGGCTGGAAGTGCTGACCGGGGAGTACGAGAAGACCCGCGAAGCCCGGGACATCGCCACGCTCAACCACGCCTTCCATTTCCAGCTTTACCAGGCTGCGGGATCATCGGTGCTGATGCCGATCATCGAAAGTCTGTGGATGCAAGCGGGACCCTATGTTCGGGCAGCCGCAAAACTGCACCGGCCGCTCACCGATACGGCGGCCACTCTGCATCATCGCGGCATTCTTTCGGCGATTGCGGCTGGTGACCGGGCATTGGTTGCGAGCGAACTCAAGGCCGACATCAACCAGGCCTTTGCCATTCTGGAACGGGCCGACCCGGACTTCTGGGTGACTGAAAGCGGAGCCGCGGCATGATCAGGAACGAGGGGTTCGATCTCTGGGATCTCAAGGTGGAGGTTGTCGCGCCCGAGGGGGCGAAGATTTGGTGCGGCGCGAATGTCGGCGACTATTTCGAATTGCGCGGCGAGATGCTGCACCTGCCGCCCGGCCAAGGGATGTCGATCTATTCGCTCGCTTCGGTGTTGCCGCTGCTGGCGGCCAAGCAACGCCAGACCGATCCGAACGACTGGATGTCGACCGATGCCGAGATCGCCTGTCCGGATCCGAACTGCCCTTCGCGATTGAGGATCACGCGCACCAAACTGCGCCGCTTCAATCATTCCGACACGACCGCGGTGCCGCTGGGAGACGACAATGCAGACCTATGACCTGGCGCCCGGGCACAGTATTTCCCGGGTGATAAAGGGCGGCTGGCAATTGGCCGGCGGCCATGGCGAGATCGACCGGGAAACCGTCATCGAAGACATGATCGCCTTTGCCGATGCTGGCATTACCACGTTCGATTGTGCCGATATCTACACTGGCGTGGAAGCGCTGATTGGCGCATTTCGCAGCGAATACAAGCGGGTCCGGGGTGAGGAAGCCCTCAACCGGATCAAGGTGCATACGAAGTTCGTGCCCGATCTGGGCAAGCTTGCGACACTGACCAAGGCCGACGTGGCTGCGGCCATCGACACCTCGCTGTCGCGGCTCGGCATGGAACAGCTCAATCTGGTGCAGTTTCACTGGTGGGATTACGAGATCGACCGGCAGGTCGAAGTCGCCACCTGGCTCGCCGATCTCCGGCGGGAAGGCAAGATCGCAAATATCGGTGGAACCAATTTCGACACGGCGCAGATGGGCCGTATTCTCGATGCCGGGGTGCCGCTTGTCTCGATGCAGGTGCAATACTCGCTGATCGACGACCGGCCGTCGCGATCGATGGTCGAGGCCGCGATGGCGGCGGGGATCAGCCTGCTGTGCTACGGCTCTGTCGGCGGTGGGCTGTTTTCCGAGCGGTCGCTGGGCGCGCCGGAGCCGCAGGCCCCTTTCGAAAACAGGTCGCTGATCAAGTACAAGCTGATCGTTGATGAGTTCGGCGGCTGGTCGCTGTTCCAGGACCTGCTTGAGGTACTTGCCGATATTGCCGCGCATCACGACAGCGACATTGCGTCGATTGCCAGCCGCGCGGTTCTCGAGCGTCCGGGCGTGGCGGCGGTGATCGTGGGTGCGCGCAACCGGGATCATCTGGCGCGTAATCTGGCGATTCCGGATCTCGCCCTTTCCACCAAGGATTTTGCGCGTATCAATGCGGTTCTGGCGCGCGCCAATCCGGTGCCGGGTGATGTTTATACGCTGGAACGGGATCGCAATGGCAGGCATGGCTCCGTGATGAAATACAATCTCAACAAAGAGGGGCATTGAGCCGGTGGATCTGATTTCCTGCGCCAAGGCTGAAGTGATCAAGCGGCACGAGTTTTTCGTGGAGTGGTTCACCGGTCGCGGCTCGGAGGCGGAGATGGAGATCTCGCTTCGCGCCTTTGCCCCGGACATGACCATGATTGAGCCCGATGCCAACATGATTGGCCAGGCGGAGGTTATTGCGATGCTCAGATCGGCCCGCGGCAAGCGCCCGGCTGACTTTGCCATCAGAGTGGAATTGGTCGCGGCGCGTCAGATCGGCCATGACGCAGCCCTTGTGATCTACGACGAGCATCAGGTGATAGACGGCGACAGAACCGCCCGTCGCTCCTCTGCGGTGTTCACCGCTGACGCCGACGCGCCTGAAGGCGTGGTCTGGCGCCAGCTTCAGGAAACCTGGATTGCAAACACATAACAGCGGGCGGGAGAGGCCCCATAACAAGGAGAACGTGAATGAACATGATCAGGAAATCCGGCCTTGCCATGGCCTTGCTGTGCGGGTCAGTGCTCAGCGCGCAGGCCTGCGACATCACCATCGGTCTGGTGATGGAACTGACCGGCCCGGCTGGCGCCTACGGACAGGCCGGCGCCAAGTCGGTGGAAATGGCCTTCCGCGACATCAATGAAGCCGGCGGCGTCTTGGGCTGCCAGCTGGTGACGGATACCCGCGACAGCCAGAGCCAGGGCAATGTCGCCGTGGACCAGGCGACGCAGCTGGTCAATATCCGGGAAGTGCCGGTTGTGATCGGCGGCATCATTTCGTCGGTGTCGATTCCGATCCTGACTTCGGTGACGGCAGCGGCCGGCGTCGTGCAGGTCTCGCCCGCCTCTTCCAGCCCGACGCTGACGCAGCTCAGCCGCGACGGCAAGACCGGCGGCTATTTCTTCCGCACCATCACGTCCGATGCGCTGCAGGGAATTGCCGCGGCCAAATACGCCATGGATTCCGGCCTTACCAAACTCGCCATCATTCATGTGAACAATGATTTCGGCGTCAATCTGATGCGCGAGTTCACCGCGTCCTACGAGGCGCTTGGCGGCGAGATTACCTCTGCTACGCCCTATAACGAGAACCAGCCCAACTACAGCGCCGAAGTGACTGCCGCCATGGCAGGCGAACCGGAAGCCTTGTATCTGATCAGCTATCCGGTCGATGGCGCCACCGTGGCGCGGGCCTGGATCAGCCAGGGCGGGCCGCAGAAGTTTCTGCTCAATGACGGCATGAACTCCACGGACTTCATCGAGGCGGTTGGCGCCCAGTATCTCGAAGGGGCCTACGGCACCTCTTCGGGGACGACGGAAACGGAATCGACCAAATATTTCTACGCCAATTACGAAGCCTTCTCCGATGGAATTGCCCCATCGGCGCCGGCAGCGGACCGGTCCTATGATGCGGGTGCGATTGTCGGGCTGGCGGTGGCCAAGGCCGGCGCGGCGGAATCCGACGCCATCCGCGACGCCATCCGCTCGGTCGTCGATCCGGAGGGCGAGGTGATCTATGCCGGGCCGGAAGAGTTCAAGAAGGCGCTGGCGCTGATCAGTGAAGGCAAGCCGATCAACTACCAGGGCGTGATCGGCAATGTCTCGTTCGACCAGTATGGCGACATTTCCGGCCCGTTCCGCCTCTGGCAGATCAAGGACGGCGAAGTCGTTACCAGCGGGCAGATGACCGCCGATGATGTGGCAGCCGTCAAGGCCTCCATGCAATAGGCCTGAAGGTCAGACAGGGCCGATCGACAGTGAAGGGGCGCCATGTGTGGCGCCCCTTTGATGTTTTTTCTAAGCGGACCCAGGGCTAACTAGGTCGCGAGCCGTGACATCCAATTTGAATAGAGGCTTTCCTGCAAGTTGCCGAGCTCGGTGTCGAGGGACGCCAGGTCGTCAAAGACCCGATCCACAGCATCATGCCCGATCTCCTGGCGCAGGGTCTCCTCGCAGCCTTCAATCTCATACCAGTCGCGAAGGGTGTGGGCGTCCATTTCGGCGTGAAACTGGACAGAGCTTGCAGTGGAGCCCCATTGCATGGCCTGAATGCCGCATCGTCCGGACGCGGCCAGAATTTCTGCGCCTTCCGGCAACTGGCTGATCTCGGCGCTGTGCCACTGGAAGCAGGGGAACCGGCCGGACACGCCGCTGAGCAATTCTGGGCTCCCGGTCTTGTCGACATGCAGAAAGCCGATTTCTGATTCAGCCGCCTGACTGACTTTCCCTCCAAGTACGCTGGCCAGCAGTTGATGGCCCAAGCAAATGCCGAAATAGGGCATCTTGCGATCAATCACGGCATGGCGGATCACTTCGATTTCTCTGGCAAGCCACGGCAATTCGTCGGTTTGCCCGACCTGCATCGGCCCGCCAAGCACCCAGAGACCATCGATGCCGTTCAGGTCCACGATGTCGATCTGTTCCGGCGCGTTGCAGGTGACGAGCTGGTGACCGTCGCGCGCAAACAGGCTCCTGAAAGCGCCTGCGTGCTCTTTTTCCGAATGCTGTATGACGAGGAAGCGCATTGAATTGTCCATGGTCGAGGGGCGATTTCGCTATCCGGTCGATGGGGTGACATCGACGATAGTGAAAGGCGCAGTCAGGCGGTTTGCAGGGTTTTCAGGCAGCGTGAGAATTCCTCGCTGGCCATCAGCGATCTGCAGCGGGCGAAACGGCCGTCGGCATAGGCGCGGAAATCTTCTGCGGGATTGTCGTTGGCGAGCTGGATCAGGCCCCACAGCGTCCACAACAAGTCGCACATCGCCTTGTAGATCACCATCCGGGCGTGATCGGAGGGATCCGGCCTGCCACCGGAATAGGCTTCCATGAGCACCCGGTCCTGTTCCGCGTCGAAGCCGGCTTCGACGGAAAGATCGCCGAGGTCCCACATCGGATCGTTCATTCCGGAATATTCCCAATCGACGATGAAAATGCGTTCGCCGGTGTCGAGGAAATTCTCGCACAGGGGATCGCAATGACAGGCCACCAGTTTGGCCGGGTTGCGCGCCAGTGCCGCCCGCACGGTCTGCGCCTCGCGGACCACATCATGATAGCCCTCGGGCAGGGCGACATCCTTGGTCGAGAGGATGCGCAGATAGTCGTCGATCATGGCGAACAGCTCGAAGGTGAAGGGGAACCGGGCGCCGGAGGTATGCAACTGCCGAAAGGTTTCGCCGGCCCTGCGCACGGAGCCGATGTCGGCGCGAAAGCCCTCCGGGGTCATGGTTTCGGCGCCTTCGATGAAGCGGGTGGCCATGATGCCCGATAGGGGATCCGCGTGGATCACTTCAGGGCTGACGCCGGCATCCGCGGCGGCGCGCGCGGCTTCGGCTTCATGGGTGCGGTTGATGTATTCCTCGGTGCCGGCGCCAGGCAGGCGCACGCAGGCGTCCCCGACGCGGAAAACCAGATTTGTCATGCCGCCAAGTCGCTCGACGGGACCGGTATAGTCCGAGAGGCCCGGGATGGCGGAGAGGCTCGCGCGAAGCCGGGTTTCAATCTCATTCGTCATGGCGGTGCGCCTCCTTTTCCTGGTTTCCGGTTCCGCTACAGTTCCACAAAGCCATTGAAAATTCTATGGTAACAGGCAAATGTTTGAAAAGGAGCAGGACATGAGCGCAGAAAACAAGACGTCGCGGCTGGGGGCTGTCTACAACGCGGAAAGCTCCGAGGAGGTCTCCCGCGTCTACGATGCCTGGGCGGAGAAGTATGATGAGGACATGTCTCTGGCCGGATACCGGCACCCCGCGGTTTCCCTGGCCATTCTATCCCGGCATGTTCCCCGCGGCGCAAAGCCCCTGCTGGATGCGGGCGCCGGGACAGGCCTGATCGGCGAATGGCTGGCGATCATCGGCTTTGACCATGTCGAAGCTCTCGATATCTCCGCCGGCATGCTGTCCGTGGCCGGACGCAAGGGGATCTACAAGCAATTGCATCAGGCAGCCCTGGGCGCCACCCTGCCGTTTGACGACAACCAGTTTGCCGCAATCATATCCGCTGGCGTGTTCACCACCGGCCATGTCGGCGTCGAGGGGCTCGACGATCTCTTCCGCATCTGCGCGCCCGGCGGAACCATTGTTCTGACGGTCAAGGACGTGCTGTGGCAGTCAGGTTTCAGCGACCGGATCAAGGAACTTGAATCGAGCGGCGTCTGCGTCCTGAGTGACGATACCGGCCCCTATGTGTCGATGCCCGGCGAGCAAGGAACCAAGCCGAGCCGCTGCATTGCGCTCAAGGTCAGCTGAGGCCGACGGGGATCAGGCCTTCACGCGTGTGTTGGCCGGATCCAGGAACGGTTTCAGCCCGATCCTGGCCGGGACCCGATCGAGCGCGATGACCAGCTCGTAGTCGCCATCCTTAAGGTACTCATCGGTGACGCCGTCAAGGTTGCGCACATAGCCATAGCCGATCGACTTGCCGATGGTGTAGCCGTAGCCGCCCGAGGTGAGGTATCCCACCGGTTCTCCGTTGCGCAGAATCGTCTCGCGGCCCACCAGCAGCGCGTCGGAATCGTCGATGACGAAACCGGCGAAGCGCTTGGTCAGGGGAAGGCCCGCGACCGCAGCCAGAGCGGCGTCTCCGATGAAGCCGGTGTTCGAGGTGCGCTTGACCGCCCAGCCGAGGCCCGCCTCGAAGGGCGTGTCGTTGGGGGTGATGTCGGAGCCCCAGGCGCGATAGCCCTTCTCGAGCCTGAGCGATTCGAGCGCCCGGTAGCCGACGGGACGAATGTCCCAGGGACCGCCTGCCTCCATCAGCACATCGAACACCTCGCCGGTCGCCTCGATGGGAATGTGCAGTTCCCAGCCGAGTTCCCCGACATAGGTAACCCGCAGAGCCCTGACAGTGCTGCCGGCTATGGTGATCTCGCGGACATGGCCGAAGGGGAAGGCTTGATTGGAAACATCGGCATCCGTGACCTTCTCCAGCACGTCGCGGGCGTGCGGCCCCATCAGCGAGAGCGTGCCGTAGGCTTCGGTGATGTCGTCGATTCGCACGTCGGCGCCGTCCGGCACATGCTCGCGGATCCAGGCCAGGTCATGGGTCCTGAAGCCGGTGCCGGTGACCACGTAGAAGCGATCCTCCGACAGGCGGGCCACAGTCAGGTCGGCCTCGATGCCGCCGCGGGTGTTGAGAAGCTGGGTGTAGGTCAGGCGGCCTTCCGGCTTGCTCACGTCATTGGCGCAGATCCGGCTCAATGCCGAGAGCGCGTCACTTCCGCTGATCTCGTATTTGGCGAAGGAGGACTGGTCGAAGATGCCGACCTTCTCGCGGACATGGCGGTGTTCCTCGCCCACCGCGTCAAACCAGTTCTGTCGTCCCATCGTGGGCACGTCGCGCGGCTCCATGCCTTCGGGCGCGAACCAGTTGGGGCGTTCCCAGCCGAGCTTGGAGCCGAAGACGGCGCGGTGCGACTTGAGCCGCTCATAGAGCGGCGAGACGATGCGCGGCCGGCCCGATTCATACTCCACATGCGGAAAGCCGATGGCATAGTGCTTGCCATAGGCCTCCAGCGTGCGATCGTTGACCCATTGCCTGTCCCTGTGCATCTCGGAAAACCGGCGGATATCGACGACCCAGAGATCGAGCGGCGCTTCGCCGTCGATCACCCATTGGGCCAGCACCCAGCCCGCTCCGCCACCCGAGGCTATGCCGAAGGCATTGAAGCCGGCGCCGACGAACATGTTGACGCATTCAGGTGCCGCCCCGAGGATGAAATTGCCGTCGGGGGTGAAGCTCTCGGGACCGTTGATCATCTGCTTGACGCCGACCGAGTTGAGCGCGGGGACACGCTCGATGGCCTGCATCATGTGCTGCTCGAAATGGTCGTAGTCATCGTCGAAAAGCTGGAACTGAAACTGATCGGGCACGTCGTCCATGGTCCAGGCCTGCGGATCGGGCTCGTAGCCGCCGAAGCACAATCCGCCGACTTCCTCCTTGAAGTAGGTGCGGCGGTCGGGGTCGCGGATGGTCGGCGCATCGCTCGACAGGCCCTCGATCTTCTCGGTGATGACATATTGATGCTTGACCGGTTGCAGCGGCACGTTGATGCCGGCCATTGCGCCGACCTGGCGGGCCCATTGGCCGGCGCAGTTGACCACCTTTTCGCAGGCGATGTCGCCCTGGCTGGTCTTGACCGCGAGAATTCGGCCGTCCTTCATCTCGAAGCCGGTGACCCGGACATTCTCGAAGATCTTCGCGCCGTGCATGCGCGCGCCCTTGGCCAGCGACTGGGTGATGTCGGAGGGGCTTGCCTGACCATCGGTGGGCAGCCAGCTGGCGCCCACCAGGTCATCGACCTGCATCAGAGGAAACATGGTCTTGGCTTCCTGCGGCGACAGAAGATGCATGTCCATGCCGAAGCTCTGCGCGGTGGTCGCCAGCCTGCGGTACTCGATCCAGCGATCCTGGTTGGTGGCAAGCCGCAGGCAGCCCGACATCTTCCAGCCGGTCTCAAGCCCGGTCTCCTGGTCGAGCCGCTTGTAGAGATCGACCGAATACTTGAGCACCTTCGTGATCGAGGCCGACGAGCGCAGCTGTCCAACAAGCCCCGCCGCATGCCAGGTCGAGCCCGAGGTCAGCTGTCCCTGCTCGAGCAGAACGACATCGGCCTTGTGATCTCGGGCCAGATGGTAGGCGGTGGAGCAGCCGATGATGCCGCCGCCGATGACGACGATCTGGGCCCTGTCCGGAAGTGTCATGGTGATGTCTTTCCATAGGTCGAATGATAATGCTCGAGCGCCGCGTCCAGGCGAGCAAGGTTCTCGGCGGTGTAGGCCTGGTAGTCGACGCCCGGCGCATCCAGGTGCAGTTCAGATACGAGGCTCCACAATGTTTCCCGCAGCAGCGATGCGCATTGCATGGCGTGGAAGCATCGGGTCATCGCCGGGTCTGTCGGGTGGCCCAATGCCGCCTCAAGCAGGATGGCAGCTTCATCGTCGTTCATTTCGGCGTTCGAGGCGGCGCCAGCAATGTCGAACATCGCCGTGGAGAAGCCGGCATACTCGAAATCGATCAGCCAGAGCTTGCGGCCGTCATCGAGGAAGTTGGCGGGCAGCAGGTCATTGTGGCCGAAGACGATGGGCAGCGGGCATTGAACGGCTTCGAGAGCGTCCGACAGGTCAAGCCAGGCGGGCAGCCTGTCCGCCATGCGCGAGCCGCCTGTTTTGAGCGTCCGGGCGTAGTCGCGGATGACGTGAAAGACCCAGAACATGAACCCGGCGCCGGCGATGTGGCGCGGCATTGTCGCGTGGAAATCGCGGATAAGTTGCCCGATCCGTTCAGAGTTGGCCCGGACATCGGCGGCGTCAAAGGTTTTCGCCTCGAGAAAGGCGGATACCATGATGCCGGGTTCCGAATATTCGACGCGCGGGGCAAACCCCGCGTCATGGGCTGCGCGGGCGGTCATGACTTCACGGGCACGGTCGACATGGTGGAAGGGGAAATCCCGACCCAGGCGCACCACATGCCGGCCGGCTGCATCGGTCACCAGCCAGTTCTCGTTGCTCAATCCACCCGAAAGCGGCTCGATCTCGATGGTGCCGGAAAAACACGGCAGGGCGCGGATGTGGTCGAGGGCGGCAGGATCTGTCATGGTCTATTCAAGCCCCAGGCGGCGTCTGGCATGGATGGCGCCGGCCGAGATCAGACGGTCGGCGATGATGGCGATGGCGGCAATCGACAGGCCCGCGACCAGGCCCCGGCCGGTGTCGGCCTTGGTGAGCGCGATGTAGACTTCCTGGCCGAGATCGCGGGTGCCGACCAGCGCGGTGATGACCAGCATCGACAGCGCGAACATGATGGTCTGGTTGAGCCCGAGCATGATTTCCGGCAGCGCCAGCTTCAGCCTTATGCGGGTGAGGATCTGCCAGTCGGTGCAGCCCATGGCGCGGCCGGCTTCGATCAGCTTGGGATCGACCTTGCGAATGCCGAGCGCGGTGTAGCGGATCGCCGGCGCGATCGCGAAGGCGACGACCGCGATCATGGCGGTGAAATCGCCGACACGGAACAGCATCACCGCGGGCATCAGATAGACGAAGCTCGGAAGCGTCTGCAGCGTGTCGATGGCCACCTGCACCCAGGACCAGACCCGGTCGCGGGTGGCGGCGAAGATCCCGATCGGCAGGCCGATCAATGCGGCGAGCACCGCGGAGATGCCGCACAGATAGACGGTGATCATGGCCTTTTCCCACTGGCCGGTGGCGGCGATGAACAGCGCCAGGCCCGCGGTCAGCAGAGCCAGTCTCCAGCCACCGAGCCGGTATCCGGCAAAGGCCAGGAGCGCGGTGACGCCGAACCAAGGCAGATCACCGAGAAACCGCTTGAACGGGATCAGCACATTGAGCAGCATCGCGTTCTTGATGGCTTCGAGCGTGTCGAAGAAATTGATGTTGATCCAGGCAACGACCTCCGACCAGAAGGTGCCAGTCGACAGTTGTAGCGTCTGCGGATAGGTGTGGATGCCCGGGACGACATAGCCCAGGGCGGTGGTTACCAGCACCAGGATCAGCGCCGCAGCGATGTAGGGGTGACGCGCCACCAGTCCGGAATTCCGAACTTCGGGAGACGGGGCGGAGAGCTTTTCCGCCGCCGCCTGGCTCAACCGGTCCATGGCGATCGCAAGGGCGACGATGGCGAAGCCCGCTTCCAGCCCGGCGCCGAAATCGAGCCGTCTGAGCGCCGCCAGGACGTCGAAGCCCAGGCCGCCGGCGCCGATCATCGAGGCGATGATGACCATGTTGAGCGACAGCATGATGACCTGGTTCATGCCGACCATCAGGCTTTCGCGGGCGGCGGGCACCATCACCCTCCAGGTCATCTGCCGCTTGGTGCAGCCGACCATGTGTCCCAGATCGATGATCTCGCCAGGCACGGCGCGGAGCGCCAGGATGGCGATGCGGGTCATTGGCGGCGTGGCGAAGATCAGGGTGGCGATCACCGCAGCCGTCGGGCCGAAGCCGAAAAGGAACAGCACCGGAACCAGATAGGCGAACACCGGTATGGTCTGCATCAAATCAAGCAGTGGCGTGACGATCCGCTCAAGCCAGCGCCAGCGCCAGGCGGCCACGCCGAACAGCAGTCCGAAAACCACCCCCAGCGGGGCCGCGACAAGGATCGAGGCCAGCGTTATCATGGCGCTGGTCCATTGCCCGAAGACCGCCAGGAACAAGAAGCAAGCTCCAGCCAGAAGCGAAAGCCTCATGCCGCCGAGCCAGTGGCCGAGCAGCATGACCAGGCCGATGACGGCGATCCAGGGCAGAGGCGGCACGATCTGGATGGCGGACGAACCGCTGCCTTCAAGAAAACCGGTGGACAGCAGGCTCGAGGCGAGCGTGTAGGGAACGTCGAGAACCGCCGAGACAAAGCGGGTCAGGTCGGTGAAGCTGAACAGGCCGAAACTGGCTTCGTCGATCAGCCATTTCATCGCCGTGCTGATCCATTTGGCCAGGGGCACGACATGGGTTTTCGGGAACTCGAAGGCTGCCGGCGCCAGGGATCGGGCATAGAGCCAGAACATCATGAAGGTAGCGATGGCGATCATCCAGGCAATCGGCAGACGCAGTGACGGCGGCGAAGCCTTGGATGCATCGGTTGCCAGTATCGGAGCGCCGGGCATCGCCATGTCAGCCCTGCAGCATCAGCTTGACGACGGCGTCACGGTCGAGGCGACCGATGATCTGTCCTGCCTCGTCCGTGACACCTATCTGGGTCACCCCGTCGAGGAACAGCGGCGCTGCTTCGGCAATATTTGTGCGGGCGGAGACTGTCGGGGCGCCTTGTTCTGTCACGTCTGCGTCCACCATCAGGCTTTGGGCGCGGATCACCTTGGCGCGGGCGACATTCTTGGTGAATTCGGCGACATAGGACGTGGCCGGCGTCAGCACGATCTCTTCCGGCGTGCCGGCCTGAACGATTTCGCCGTCCTTCATGATTGCAATGCGGTCGGCGAGACGGATGGCCTCGTCAAAATCATGCGTGATGAAGACGATGGTCTTGTGCAGTACGGTCTGAAGACGCATGAACTCGTCCTGCATCTCCCGGCGGATCAGCGGATCGAGCGCCGAGAACGGCTCGTCGAGAAACCAGATTTCGGGTTCGACCGCCAGCGAGCGGGCAATGCCCACGCGCTGCTGCTGGCCGCCGGAGAGCTGACGCGGAAAGGCGTTTTCCTTTCCCCCCAGACCGACAAGTTCAATCATTTCGCGCGCCCGCGCTTCCCGCTTGGCGCGGCTCATGCCCTGGATGTCGAGCGGGAAGGCGACGTTGTCCAAAACAGTGAGATGCGGCAGAAGCGCAAAATGCTGGAACACCATGCCCATCTGGTGCCGGCGGATTTCGATCATTCGCGCCTGCGAGGCTTGCAGGAGGTTCTCGCCCTTGAACAGCACGTCGCCGCCCGATGGCTCGATCAGCCGCGACATCAGCCGGACCAATGTCGACTTGCCCGATCCGGACAGTCCCATGATCACGAAGATCTCGCCCTCGCGCACCTCAAGATCAACCTGCCGGACGGCGCCGACGAAACCGGCCTCGCTGATCGCAGCCGCGTCGGGACGGCCATTGTGCTGGGCCAGAAAACCGGCGGCGCCGGGGCCGAACAGTTTCCACACATTGCGGCAGACGAGCTTGGCTTCAGGAGAGGTCATGAAAAACCCGGTCGGAGACATATGAGATCTTGATGAATTCCGGAGCTGCCCCGGTCGCGCTGGTTCGCACGCGAGGGTCAGGGAGCCGGCTGCAACCGGGCCCGAAGGTCCGGTTGCCGATAGTCTCGGCAGCGGGCGCATCAGGCCCGGCGCGGTTTACTTCTTGATCCAGCCCGACCAGCGGGCCTCGTTGGCGCCCATCCAGTCGGCGACGACGGCGGACACCGTCTTGCCATCGAGATCGACTTCGGTGATCATCTTGCCCATCTCGTCATTGTCGATGGTGAAGGCCTTGATCGCCTCATAGGCGCCCGGCCATTTGTCCTTCACGCCGGCCCAGCCGACCTTCCAGATCTCGCCGAACGGCTTGCCGCAGTCATAGGCCGCATCGGGATTGATGCCGGCTGAAGGATCATTGTAACACTCGGCGGAATATTCGGGGAACTCGACCCATGCGCCTTCATACTTGGCGGGCGCCCAATGCGGGGCATAGATCCACAGCATGATCGGAGCCTCGCGCTGATAGGCGCTTTCGAGCTCGGCGAACAGGGCCGCATCGGTGCCGGCATGGATGACTTCGAACGGCAGGTCGAGCGCTTCGACGCGCTCGTCGTCAAACCCGCCCCAGGTCACGGGGCCGCCAAGATACCGGCCCTTGGGCGCGGTCTCGGCAGTGGAAAAGGCCTCTGCGCAGGCTTCGTCCTTGAGCGCTTCCCAGTTGGGCAGGCCCGGGCATTTCTCCGTCATGTAGGAAGGGTACCACCACTCTTCCTTGGCCTTCATGCCGGTCGGGCCAAAATTCTCGACCTTGCCGGTGGCAGTGGCGGCGTCCATGGCCTCGCGGCCTGTGGTTTCCCACATTTCCATGGCCACATGCAGGTCGCCGGATTCCAGCCCTGCGAACTGGGCCAGGTAGTCCGCCTGGACATATTCGATCGAATAGCCGGCCTTCTTGAGCACTTCGCCCATGATCTCGGTGGTGATCAGCTGACCGGTCCAGTCGTGGAGCGTCAGCTTGATCGGGTCTGTGGATTCCTGCGCCATCGTCGGAACGGAAAGGCCAAGGCACGCGGCGCCCGAAATGACGAGCGCAGCGGTCAATCGCCTGATTGTGCTGCCGGAAAAGATATTGGCTGAATGCATGTCGAGCCTCCTGTTCACCCTGTTGGATCCCGCATCCCGGCACTTTTTCCGCAGGTAACAAACAGACCCCACGGCAGCGCACCCGTGCGCGGCTTGTTAACCTCTCAATCCCACACCACGTCCCGATCCTTGTCAATCAATTCTGTGGCAATTTATCGTTTTGATGCCCGGATATGTTTGTTTCGATTGCTCGCAAGACAATAATCGCCTAGAAAAAAGGCAGATCAGAAGGTGTATGTCGATGCTCTCCAAACGTCATGCCGAGATCATGCGGATGCTGACCGACGAAGGCACCGTGACCATCTCCGACCTTGCCGCCCGGCTTGGTGTCTCGCTCGAAACCGTGCGCCGGGATGTGCGGCCGCTCACGGAAAACGGATCGGTGTTGAAGATCCATGGCGCGGTGGGGCTGGCGGGCCAGGTGGGCGAGGCGCCGTTCCAGCGGCGGATGCGCGAGAATGCCGACGCCAAGCGACGGATCGCCCGGGAAATGGCGCGGCTGATCCGCGACGGGGAGTCGGTCATGCTCGACACCGGCACCACGACAAGCTTCGTGGCGCGGGAACTGCTCGGACACCGGCGTCTGACGGTGGTGACGAATTCTTCCGACATTGCCCGAACGCTGGCGACGGTCAACGGCAACAAGGTCTACATGGCCGGTGGCGAACTCAGGAGCGATTCAGGCGCCGCCTTCGGCGTTTCGGCCATCGAGTTCATCGCCAAGTTTTCCGTCACCCATGCCATCATTTCTGCCGGCGCCATCGATGCCGTGTCAGGCGTCATGGATTTCGATCTCGAGGAGGCCGAATTCGCCCGGATGATGCTGTCGCGCGGTGAGCAGAGCTATGTCGTCACCGACCAAACCAAGTTCGGCCGCCGCGGCCTCGTCTCGGTCGCAGGCTTTGACCTGATCGGCCATCTGGTGACCGACGCGCCGGTGGATGATGACCTCGCCGCGCTGCTTGAGACGCATGGAACAAGCCTGATTGTTGCGGGCTCCGTTTAGACCGGATCAGCTGGCCAGATAGTCTGCCAGCACTTCACGGGTCGAGCCCTGCTGCAGGCTTTCCAGCGCGGAGGTGAAGGCTTGGACGAAGTCCGGCGATTGGGCGACCGCGCCAAAAATATCCGGCATCGCCAGGAATTCGCGCGGGTCCTTGCGCGCGGCGAGTGCGCGCTCCGTCAGCCGTGCGGCATTCGGATCATCGATCGCGACGGCCGCGCCATCATGCGCTTCGGCGCAATAATGCGCCCAGAGCGCCACTTCAAGCGCCAGACCGTTGATCGGCTGGCCGGACGCCAGTCGTTCGGCGATGGTCGGCAGGATGAACTTGGGTTGTCGGTTGGAGCCATCGAGGCAGAGCCGCGGAATGGTGTCGCCGAGCGCCGAGTTGGAAAACCGACTGGCGACAACGGTGACATAGTCGGTCAGGCTGACGCCTTCGATCTCAGGCACTGTCGGCAGGATTTCCTCGACTGTCAGCTTGCTGAGAAATCCGGCGATCAGCGGGTCGGCCATGGCGTCGTGGACATAATGATGCCCGAGCAGGGCGGAGGAATAGGCGATGGCCGCGTGCCCGCCATTGAGGATCCTGAGCTTCATCAGCTCGTAAGGCGCGACGTCGCGCACGAATTCGACGCCGACCTTTTCAAGCGCCGGCCGCCCTTGCGGAAAATTGTCCTCCATCACCCATTGCCGGAACGGTTCGCAGACGACAGGCGCTGCGTCCTCGATCCCGAACCGTTCGCGCACCAGATCGATCTCGCGTGTGCCGGTCGCGGGCGTGATGCAATCCACCATGGAGTTCGGGAAGGCGACGTTATCGGCGATCCAGTCGGCCAGGTCCGGATCGATCAGCCGCGCCAGGCCCAGAACGGTGGCGCGGGCCACATGGCCGTTTTCGGGAAGATTGTCGCAGGACATGATGGTGAACGGCGCTAGCCCCTTGGCCCGCCGCGCCTTCAGTGCGGCGATGATGACGCCAAATACGGTCTGGGGCGTGTGGCCGGCGGCCGTCTCGCGAACAATGGCAGGATGGGTCGGATCGAAGCCGCCGGTCTCGGCGCTGAGAAAGTAGCCGCCTTCGGTGACGGTCAGGGAGACGATCCGGATCTGCGGATCCTGCATGGCGTCGATCAGCGCGGCGGGATCGACGGCAACAAAGTCGATCATCGATCCGATCACGCTGGCGCGGTAGCCCTCGGGGTCGAGCTCGACGATGGTGGTCAGCCAGTCCTGGGGTGCGAGCTTTTCCCGCATGGCCTTGTCGAAGTGCATCATGCCGGCGCCGATGATCGCCCAATCGAAATCCTCGCCCAGTTCAAACAGGCGGTGGAAGTAATTGGCCTGGTGGGCGCGGTGAAAATTGCCGACACCGACATGCAGCACCCCGGGCGTCAATGCCCGCCGGTCATAGCCGGGCGTGTTCACGTCTTCAGGCAACAGGGTGAGTGTTTCGGCGCGCAGCGCCGTAACGGCGGCTTCCTGCGGTTTGGGGGGGAGGGTGTCGGGCATCAGTTCATCCAGTTCCCGCCGTCGACATTGTATGTCTGGGCGACGATGTAGTCGGCATCCTTTGTGGCGAGAAACACCGCCATTCCGGTCAAATCCTCGGCAGTGCCCATGCGGCCATAGGGAACCGCCTCGCCCACAAGCCGCTTCTTCTCACCCGGCGCCAGGTTCTCGTGGCGGGCAAACAGCGCGTCGACATGGTCCCAGTGCTCACCGTCGACCACGCCCGGGGCGATCGCGTTGACGTTGATGCCGTGCCTGATGAGGTCGAGCCCGGCCGACTGGGTGAGGCTGATGACGGCGGCCTTGGTGGCGCAATAGACGCCAACCAGGGCCTCGCCGCGCCGCCCCGCCTGGCTTGCCATGTTGATGATCTTGCCGCCCTTGCCGCGGCCGATCATGGATTTCGCAACCGCCTGCAGCATGAACAGGGTGCCCGCGACATTGATCGAAAACAGCTTCTCGAAGCTCTCGCGGCGGATTTCGACGATCGGGGCGAGATCGAACAGCGCCGCATTGTTGACCAGGATGTCGATGCCGCCCGTGCGGTCGGCCACGACTTCGACGGCGGCGTCGATCGAGGTCTGGTCGCTCACATCGAGATGCACCGCGAAGGCCTGCGCGCCGATCCGGGACGCGGTCGCCGTCGCCCGTTCGAGATCGATGTCGGCGATGGCGACGGTCGCGCCCTCCGCAACATAGCGTTCCGCGAAGGCCTGGCCTATTCCGCGCGCCGCGCCGGTTATCACGGCGGTTTTTCCTGCAAGCTGTGACATCAGATGGCCCGTCCGGCGGCGTCGAAGCGGTAGATCCTGTTGGGATCGGGCGTGAGCCAGACGGTGTCGCCATGGCTGACCTGGATCTCGCCGCTGGCGCGGACATTGACCGTGCCGAGTTCATTTGTGTGAACATGAAGGAAGGTGTCGGAGCCAAGATGCTCGGCAACGCCGACGGTGCCCCTCCACTCGCCCTCGGTCTTGGAGATGAGGATATGCTCGGGGCGGAATCCGACGGTCTTGGCGCCGAGCTTCTCAGCCGGCGGGCCTTCGACCAGGTTCATCTTCGGGGAGCCGATGAAGCCTGCGACGAAGAGGTTCTTTGGCGAATTGTAGAGCTCCATCGGCGAGCCGACCTGCTCTATGTTGCCCGCATTGAGCACCACGATCTTGTCCGCCATGGTCATGGCCTCGATCTGGTCATGCGTGACATAGACCATGGTTGTCTTGAGCTGGTGATGCAGCTCGCTGATCTCCAGCCGCATGGTGCCGCGCAGCGCCGCGTCGAGATTGGACAGCGGCTCGTCGAAAAGGAAGGCGGAGGGTTGGCGCACGATGGCGCGGCCGATCGCGACGCGCTGGCGCTGGCCGCCGGAAAGCTGGCCGGGGCGCCGCTCCAGGTAATCGGTGAGATTGAGGATGCGGGCCGCGTCCGCCACCTTCTTCTCGATGGTGGCCTTGTCCTCGCCCGCCATCTTGAGCGGGAAGGCGATGTTCTTGGCAACCGTCATGTGCGGGTAGAGTGCATAGGACTGGAAAACCATCGCCAGCTTGCGCTTGGCCGGCGCCTCGCCTGTGACATCCCGGCCATCGATGGAGATGACGCCGGAAGTCGTGTCCTCAAGGCCTGCGATCAGGCGCAGCAGTGTGGATTTCCCGCATCCCGAAGGGCCGACAAAGACCACGAACTCGCCATCCTCGATGTCGAGGTTGATGTCGGGAATGATGACGACATTGCCAAAGGATTTCTTGACGTTGCGAAGTGTGATGTTGCCCATGACGGTTTCCCCCGGTTTCTACTTCACGGCGCCGAAGGTCAGGCCGCGGACAAGTTGCTTCTGGCTGAACCAGCCCATGATCAGGATCGGCGCGATGGCCAGCGTGGAGGCCGCGGAAAGCTTGGCCCAGAACAGGCCCTGCGGGCTTGAGAACGAGGCGATGAACGCTGTGAGCGGAGCTGCGTTGGTGGTTGTCAGCTGGATCGTCCAGAAGGACTCGTTCCAGGCCAGTATGATGTTGAGCAGCATGGTCGAGGCGATGCCCGGAATGGCCATCGGAGTGAGGATGTAGACAATCTCGTTCCACAGCGACGCGCCGTCCATCCGCGCGGCTTCGAGGATTTCGCCAGGGATCTCGCGGAAATAGGTATAGAGCATCCAGACCACGATCGGCAGGTTGATCAGCATCAGCATCACCGTCAGGCCGATGCGAGTGTCCATGAGGCCGGTGCGCAGGAAGATGAGATAGATCGGCACCAGCACGGCAACCGCCGGCATCATCTTGGTGGAAAGCATCCACATCAGGATGTTCTTGGTGTGCTTGGTTGGCGAGAAGGCCATGGCCCAGGCGGCCGGGATCGCCACGATCAGTGCCAGAATCGTCGAGCCGAGCGCCAGAATGACCGAGTTCATGAACGGCTTTAAATAGTCGTTCTGGGTCTGGACGGCGATGTAGCTCTCGATGGTGAAGGACGGGATCAGATTGAAACCGGCAATCGCTTCGGATTCAGTCTTCAGGCTGGTGATGATCGTGTAGAGAATGGGAAAGAAGATCACGAGGGCTATCGTCCAGGCGACCGCCGAGTTGATGGCCTTTGTGCGTGTGGTGACTGCGCGTGCCATTGGTTCCTCCTAATCCAGGTTCTTGCCGACGGCGCGCATCAGGAAGATGGCGACGAAGTTGGCGAGGACGACGGCGATGATTCCGCCCGCAGCGCCCCCGCCTATGTCGAAATTCAGACGGGCTGCGCGATAGATGAGGAACACCAGATTGGTCGAGGCATATCCCGGACCGCCATTGGTCGTGACCAGGATTTCGGCATAGACTGCCAGCAGGAAGATCGTCTGGATCAGGATCACCACGGTGATGGCGCGCGCCATGTGCGGCAAGGTCAGATAGATGAAGCGGCTGACGAAACCCGCGCCATCCATTTCGGCCGCTTCCTTCTGTTCGCCGTCAAGCGACTGAAGCGATGTTAGCAGGATCAGCGTGGCGAAGGGCAGCCATTGCCAGGCCACGATGATGATGATCGAGAACAGCGGATATTGCGCAAACCAGTCCACGGGCGCGACGCCGAAAAAGTTGGCGATGTCCGCGAACACGCCGTAGCTCGGGTTCATGATCATGTTCTTCCACACCAGTGCCGCAACCGGCGGCATGACGAAAAACGGCGAGATCACGAGGATTCGGACGATACCCTGCCCGAACATCGGCTGGTCGATCAGAAGCGCGATGGCGATGCCGCCGATCACGGTGATCAGCAGCACGCCCAGAACGAGGACCAGCGTATTCCAGATCGACTCGAAGAAGGCGGGATCGGTGTAGAAATAGCTGTAGTTGAAGAAGCCGGCCCAGCTTGTGTTGGCCGGGTTGAGCAGGTTGTAGTTCAGGAAGGAGAAATAGAGCGTCATTCCCAACGGCACGACCATCCAGATCAGCAGCAGGATGATCGCCGGCGCCCGCATGATATTTGCAAGATTTTGGGTTTGACGGGTGGCCATGACGCTCTCCCTGCGTTCGGTCGCGAACAGGTGCTGGAGGTGAAATCGGCCGCCCGGTTTGAACGGGCGGCCAGGTGCCCCGGGAGGGTGGTGCTACTTGATGTAGCCGGCGCGCGTCATTTCACGCGTTGCGACCGACTGGGCCTGCGCCAGCGCGTCGTCGACCGACGTCTGTCCGGCCAGTGCTGCGGAGAACAGCTGTCCGACCGTGGTGCCCAGGCCCTGGAACTCGGGAATGGCCACGAACTGCACGCCGACATAGGGGACCTCATCGACGGTCGGGCTGTTCGGATCCGCCGCGTTGATAGAGTCGAGCGTCATCTTGGCGAATGGAACCTTGGCGTATTCCGGGTTTTCGTAGAGCGAGGTGCGGGTGCCGGGGGGCACGTTTGCCCAGCCTTCCTTCGAGGCGACCAGTTCCAGATAGGCCTTGGACGTTGCCCAGGAGACAAAAGTCTGCGCCGCTTCGGCGTTCTTGGTGCCGGCGGGCACGGCGAGCGACCAGGCCCACAGCCAGTTGCCGCGCTTGCCGAGGCCCGTATCGGGCGCCAGCGCGTAGCTCACCTTGTCGGCGACGGTGGAGTCGTCGGGGTTGGACACGAAGGATGCGGCGACGGTGGCGTCGATCCACATGCCGCATTTGCCCTGCTGGAAGAGGGCGAGGTTCTCGTTGAAACCGTTCGATGACGCGCCGGTCGGTCCGGCCTCGTTCATCAGGTCGACATAAGACTGCAAAGTGTTCTTCCAGGCAGGCTGGTCGAACTGGGGCTTCCAGTCCATGTCGAACCAGCGGGCGCCGAAGGAGTTCGACAGGGCCGTCAGGAAGGCCATGTTCTCGCCCCAGCCGGCCTTGCCGCGCAGGCAGATACCGTTGATGCCGTTTTCGCGGTCGGTCATCTTGCGCGCCGCATCGGCGATGAAGTCCCAGGTCGGGGCATCGGGCATGTCAAGGCCCGCCTTTTCCATCAGATCCGTGCGGTACATCACGAACGAGCTCTCGCCATAGAACGGCGCTGCGTAGAGCTTGCCTTCGTATGACAGACCGCCGGCGATGGCCGGGATGATGTCGTCGACATCATAATCGTCACCGAGACTGTCGAGCGGCAGCAGCCAACCCTGCTTGGCCCAGATCGGCACTTCGTAGGTTCCGATGGTCATCACGTCGTACTGACCGCCCTGGGTGGCGATGTCGGTGGTGACGCGTTCGCGCAGGATGTTCTCCTCCAGAGTCACCCAGTTCAATTCGATGTCCGGGTGCTTCGCGGTGAAGTCGTCGGTCAGTGCCTGCATGCGGATCATGTCACCGTTGTTGACGGTGGCGATGGTCAGTGTTTCGGCAAGCGCCGCCGTGCCAAGCATCGACAACGCCGACGCGCACAGAAGCGCGTTTGCAAATCTCTTCATGAATTCCTCCCAATGCCCAGTATGGGCAATTGCCAAATAGACGGGCAAATATTCATGCAGACTCTCGCTTGAGTCAATGCAGAATCGATGCTGCACCTGCACAGAAAGCTGACTTCAGGAAATTACGCTAATGATATCAACGGCCTAAATTGTTGATGTTTTGCTCAATGGTTGAGCAGATGCTCTGCCGTGGCCTCGTCGGTAATCAACCCGTTGATCAGTCTGCCGCGCATTGCCGCAAGGATTGCGTCGGTCTTGAGAGTGCCCACCGCAATTGCAATCACCGGTTTGGATGGCGCAACATGCAGGATGGCGCTCGCCACCCTGTCATTGGTCAGCCCGTCGATCAGCTTGCCGGAGCGGTCGAAGACCCACGAGGTGATCTCGCCCACAGCGCCAGCCTTGATCAGGGCGCGGGTCTCCTCGCGGCTGACAAAGCCGTCTACCAGCAAGGGCGCATTGTCGCCGATATTGCCTATGCCGACATAGGTGACATCGGCCTGCCGGGCCAATTCAAGTATGTTGTGCACCGCTTCCTGCTGCTGCAGCAGCTGCTTTTCCTCGATCGACCGTGCGAAGACCGGCAGCGGCATCGGATAATGGCGCGCATTGACCCGGTCGGCCATGCGGATGACGACGTTGTAGGGAGTCGCGGCGCCATCCGACATCATGTTGCCGAGCAGCGAGACAATCCGGTGTTGCGGGCAATCCATCTTGGGCAATTGCTCGACACAGGCGCGCAGGGCGCGACCGGTGCCGAGCGCAATGATCTTCGGATGATCGGACTTCAGCAGCCGCTCGATCTCGCCGGCGGCCAGTTGCGCGACGCCCGTCAGCGCCGCCGGCGCATCGGGATCGCTCGGCGCCACCTCGCAGGAGACGAGGCCGAATTTTTCCGACAGGCCATGGGCGAGTTCCATGCACCTGGCGATCGGGTGATCCAGCCGAACCTTGACGAGCTTCTCACTGACGGCGAGGGAGACCAGACGCTGCGCGGATTGCCGCGAGACGCCGAGCTTGCGGGCTATCTCGTCCTGGGTATTGCCGGCCACGTAATACAGCCAGCCGGCGCGGGCAGCGTCGTCCAGACGGCTGGTTTCGTGATCGCCCGCAGTGCTCATGTGTCCACCCGTCCGTCCAATTGCCGTTTGGCGTGAGGCACCATTTCAAAGAAATGCTCCCATTTGTCAAAGCATCGCACTTTGCCTCCGAGCGTGAGCGTCTCTTCGCTCAATCCATGCAGATGGCTGCCGCCTGTAAACCGCAGCACCTGCATGCCGGCATTGTTCGCCGCCTCAATGCCGGGAAGGGAGTCCTCGATGACAATGCACCTCGCTGGATCGGCCTGCATCTGCCTGGCGGCATGCAGGAACAAGTCGGGCGCCGGTTTGCCCCTTTCGACTTCGGAGGCGGTGAAGATCCTGGTCTTGAAGAAATCGGACAATCCGGACAGTTCCAGGGAACGCGAGGCGCGCTTCGGCGAACTGCTTGTCGCCACACAGGAGCTGGTCGCCAGGCGAGACAGCAGCGTTTCGATGCCGGAAGTCGTGACCAGGTCCTGTTCAAAGCGGGCGAGGAGTTCGGTGCGGTACTTCTCCTCGAAATCGGTGCCGGGGAGATAGCCATGGGAATGGCGGATTTCGGCAGCGACCTTGGCCCAGCTGCGGCCGAGAAAATGGGTTTGCACATGCGCTGTGTCGACATGCACGCCGACGCTTGCCAGTGCATCGATCAGCACGCGGGCGCTGATCACCTCACTGTCAATGAGGACGCCATCGCAGTCGAAAATGATCAATTCAGGATCAAGAGTAATCAGCTTCGGACCTCGGATGTTTGCGGGCCGGATCCGATAGCACAGCTTGCGCCGCAAGGGCAGCCTGACGATCGCCATCTACTCAATCGCATGCAACAAGCTGAGTACGCGCGGCAGCATCAGGCAGTCTGTTGCGGAGTGGCCTCAGGCTGTCGGTGGGCTTCGAGGCCTTCGGTGAATTCGTCGATCAGGGATCCCACGACCTCTTTCTGGGCTTCCCGGGCGCTGGCGCCTGCGGCAATTGCCCTTGCATGTATTGAACGTTGCCGATCGGCGCTTGTGCCGCCTTCGACAATCCGGCGGGCCGACAGCAGTTCCTGCGAGCACCCAAGCGCTGCCGCATCCTCTGAAACGAGTTCGATGAGTTCCTCAAGCAGGACCGGGAAGGCAACGACCTCGCCACGGGCGAAATCGATCAGCCCATTTGAAACGCCATAGCGTTGCGCGCGCCAGCGATTTTCACCGACCAGAAACCGGTCATAGATGCGCCAGCGCTGATTGTTGCTGCGCAGGCGCCACAGCATGTGCATGATCGATTGGGTCAGGGCGACGATCGCCAGGGTGTCGTCGAGCCGCGGGGAGACATCGCAAATACGGGATTCGAGCGTTGGGAACCGGGCCGAAGGCCGAAGATCCCACCAGATCTTGGTGCTGTCTTCGATCAATCCGCTGTCGATGATGATCTGAACCGACCGTTCGTACTCCGACCAGGACGAAAACCGCGGCGGCAATCCGGTCCGGGGAAGATTGTCGAAAACCGTCAGCCGGTAGGAATTGAGCCCCGTATCGTCGCCCTTCCAAAAGGGCGACGAGGTCGACAAGGCCAGCAGATGCGGCAGGAAATAGGGAAACTGCGCCATCAGGTCGATGCGGGTCTCATCGTCGTCCAGTCCGACATGAACATGCATGCCGCATATCAACATGCGCCGCGCAACGCCGCCAAGATCATGTTCGAGTTCACGGTAGCGCTGCTTGTCGGTGAAGTGCTGCTTGTGCCAGTCGGCAAAGGGATGACAGGACACGGCGAGCGGCGCCAGACCATAGTTTTCGGCTATGCGCGCGATGACGGAGCGCAGGCGAGCGAGATCGGCGCCAGCTTCCGCCACGGTCCTGCACACGGTGGTGCCAACCTCTATCTGGCATTGCAGGAATTCAGGACTGACCTGGCCTTCCAGTTCCTCGATGCATTCGGCCATCAGCGATTCCGGAGCCGCCGCGAGATCGAAAGTTTCGCGGTCTACAAGCACATACTCCTCTTCGACGCCGAGGGTAAAGCTGGGCTGACGGTAGCTCATGGCGGGATTTGAGCCTGAAATACGCTGCTGCGCAAGCCTGGTCTTGCAGCAATGCCGGGCCTACCTGGCGAGCGCTTGCGCCACCGCCTTGGCGATCACCAGTTCCTCATCGGCCTTGACGATGAAGGCATGGCGCGCACTGTCGCTCTCAGTCAGGCGTTCGGCCTGCGCCGCGTTGGCGTCGGGATCGAGCGCGAAGCCGAGCCATTCGAGCTTGGCCAGGGTCCTTGCACGGATCGGCGCGGAGTTCTCGCCGATGCCGCCGGAAAACACCAGCGCATCGACGCCTCCCAGACTTGTGGCAGCGGCGCCGATTTCCGCGACAAGCCGGTCGACATACATCTCGATGGCAAAGGCGGCATCGGCTTCATCGCTTGCCAGAAGTGTCCGCATGTCGCCGGAGATGCCGGAAACGCCGGACAGGCCGCTTTGATGATAAAGCAGCTTGCTGACCGCTGCCGCATCGCCATCGAACTGTTCCATCAGCCAGAGCACCGCGCCGGGGTCGAGCCGTCCCGGACGCTGACCCATCATCAGCCCGTCAAGTGGCGTGAACCCCATCGATGTCCAGCGGCTTTTGCCGTCGATCATGCCGCTGATCGAGCAACCGTTGCCGAGATGACAGGCGACGACCCGTCCCCGCGGCACGCCAAGGCGCGGCAGGCTGGCGGCGACATGCTCATAGGACAGGCCGTGAAATCCGTAGCGGATCAGTCCTTGCCGCGCGTAGGAGCGGGGGAGCGGCATCTCGCGCCGCACCGGCGGGACGCTCGCGTGAAAGGCGGTGTCGAAGCAGGCCACCTGAATGACGCCGGGAAGCGCTGCCATGGCAGCTTTGATTCCGGCCAGATTGTGCGGCTGATGCCCTGGAGCAAGCGGCGCGAGGTCGGCAATGCCGGACCGAACCGAGTCATCGATGGCAAGCGGGGCGGTGAAGTGTTCGCCGCCGTGGACGACGCGATGGCCGACCCCGCCGATGGCGCCGGCCTGCGGCAGAATGATCTCCTCGATCAGCCTCGGCATCAGGTCTGCGTGGCCCTGATCCCGGGTGCCGAACGGAACGGTCTCCCGGCCCGGGAGCACCAGCCGCGGAGCCTGGCCGTGTCCGATGGCTTCGACCAGTCCGGACATGGTTCGCTGCATCTCAGGCGTGAACAGGGCAAACTTGATCGAGGACGAGCCGCAATTGAGGGCCAGAAGACTGTCACAGGCGCCATCGGTCATCTTGGTCGCGTCCTTTCAATGCGAGGCGTGAGCACATGGACCAGTTCCAAAGCACTCGGAATTCGTCCGCGTCTCCGTTGTGCCGGATTGGACGCGTTGTGCAACCCCAATCCGCCACTGGTCTGGTGGATTGGGCGCATGTGGATCGCTCCGGACTCGTGTGGCGCAATTCAGTGCAATCGTGATATCCGGGCGCAAAGGATTGCGAATCCATCTCCGGCCAGTTGCCAAGGCCGCGCGTGCGTTTTATCACTTGGTCAAAAAATAAGACGGGTTCAGTTCAGATCATCTTCAACAGGAGCGTCAGCCATGACCAGAAAGCCCACTTCACTCAGCATCAATCTCATCAATCGTCGCCAGTTGCTTGCCGGAGCCGCCGCGACCGCGGCCATGCTTTCCATGCCCGGTTTCCTCACCCGCGCGCGCGCGGAAGGGCCAATCAAGGTGGCCGCCATCTACACCGTGCCTGTGGAGCAACAATGGGTGAGCCGCATCCACAAGGCCGCCACTGCGGCCGTGGAGCGTGGCGATATCGAATATGTGTTTTCCGAAAACACCTCGAACAATGATTACGAGCGGGTCATGCGCGAATATGCCGAGGCCGGTCACGACCTGATCGTCGGCGAAGTGTTCGGCGTTGAGGATGCGGCTCGGCAGGTCGCCGCGGACTATCCTGAAACCGCATTTCTGATGGGGTCGAGCTTCCTGCCCAAGGACGATGCGCCGAATTTTGCGGTGTTCGACAACTATATCCAGGACGCATCCTACCTGTCGGGCATCATCGCCGGTGCCATGACCAAGTCGAACAACATCGGCATGGTCGGCGGGTTCCCGATCCCGGAAGTCAACCGGCTGATGCATGCCTTCATGGCCGGCGTCAAGGAAACGGCGCCCGACGCCAAGTTCCAGGTCGCCTTCATCGGCTCGTGGTTTGATCCGCCCAAGGCCAAGGAAACCGCCTTCGCCCAGATCGACGGTGGCGCCGACATCCTTTATGCGGAACGCTTCGGCGTGTCCGACGCCGCCAAGGAAAAGGGTGTGCTGGCGATCGGCAATGTGATCGACACGCAGGCCGATTATCCCGAAACCGTGGTTGCCTCGGCGATTTGGCATTTCGAGCCGACGCTCGATCACGCCATCGAGATGGTCAAGGCCGGAACCTTCAAGGCAGGCAATTACGGCGTCTATTCCTTCATGAAGGAAGGCGGGTCTTCGCTGGCGCCGCTTGGAACCTTCGAGGGCAAGATCCCCGAGGAAGCCATGGCGCTGGTCGCGGAACGTGAAGCTGCGATCAAGGACGGCTCCTTCGTTGTCGAGATCAACGACGAAGAGCCCAAGTCCAGCTGATGAGCCATGCTGAACGCCCGGAGGCGGAGACCGTTCTCCGCCTCTCGGGCATCACCAAGAGATTTGGCTCATTGATCGCCAATGACGCGATCTCGCTGCTGCTCAGGCGCGGCGAGGTCGTGGCGTTGCTTGGCGAGAACGGCGCGGGCAAGACCACGCTGATGAACATCCTTTTCGGCCATTATACCGCCGACGAGGGGCAGATCGAGGCTTTCGGCGAGGCGCTGCCACCCGGAGATCCGAACGCGGCGCTCGCAGCGGGCATCGGCATGGTGCATCAGCACTTCACTCTTGCCGACCAGATGACGGTGCTCGAGAATATCGTTCTGGGCACGCGGCCGCTCTGGTCGTTCAATCTGGGCAAGGCCGAGGCGCGCCGACGGATCCGCGAACTTGCGACCGGCTACGGGCTTGACGTCGATCCAGACCGGATGATCACGGAGCTCTCGGTGGGCGAGCGGCAGCGGGTCGAGATCCTCAAGGCGCTCTACCGCGAGGCGCGCATTCTCATCCTTGACGAACCCACAGCAGTGCTGACGCCGATGGAGACGGACGCGCTGTTCGCCACGCTCAAGAAACTGGTGGCGGCGGGACTGTCGGTGATCTTCATCTCGCACAAGCTGGGCGAAGTGCAATCCGTCTCCGATCGTGTGGTGGTCTTGCGCGGCGGCAAGCTCGCTGGAGAACGTGTGACGTCCGATGCGACGCGGCGGGAGCTCGCGGAACTGATGGTGGGCGGACAATTGCCGGTCAACGAGATCGGGCCGCCCACGCCGGGCGCCACGCTGTTCGAGCTCAGGGGTGTTGCCACGCGCACCATGGGTGGCGCGGCGCTCAAGCAGGTGTCGATGCAACTGCGCGGCGGCGAGATTACCGGTCTTGCCGGGATATCGGGCAATGGCCAGGCGGCGCTTGCGGCGCTGATCGCGGGCACGCTGGAAGCGAGGGAAGGCGATATCATCGTTCATGGCGAGACGGCGCGGCACTGGTCGCCGCGCACGGCGCTGGACAAGGGGCTGGGGCGCATTCCCGAGGACCGTCACGCAACTGGCATGATCGGCGACATGAGCGTCGCGGAAAACGTGATCTCGGAAGCCTATCGCAGTCCACGGTTCTCCCGGTTCGGATTTCTCGATTGGACTGCGGCCGCGTCGTTTGCCGGCGAAATCATCAAGGCCTATGACGTGAAGTGCCCGTCGCCGGATGCCCGTGTGCGGCTCTTGTCAGGCGGCAACATGCAAAAGCTCATCCTCGGCCGGGCGCTGGATGGCGATCCGGACATCATTCTCGCCAGCCAGCCGACGCGCGGCCTGGATGTCGGCGCCGTGGCCTATGTGCACGCGCGGCTGATCGAGGCCCGCGACCGCGGCGCGGCGGTGCTCCTGATCTCCGAGGATCTTGACGAGATCCAGACGCTGTCCGACCGGATCCTGGTGATCCATCGCGGACACCTGTCCCAGCCATCGCTGCGGGGCGAGCTCAGTGTCATGGAACTGGGGGAACTGATGGCCGGTCACGGCGTCGCGGAAGGGGCAGATCATGCGGCTTGAACCCCGAACCGCGACCTCAGGCGCCGCCACCATTCTGTGGCCGGCCGGCGCGATCCTGGCAACGATCGTGTTTTCCTCGGTCCTGGTGATGATCGCCGGCGCGTCGCCGCTCACGGTGTTCTGGCTGGTGGTCAAGGGGGCGGCCGGATCGCAGTTTGCAGCACTCGAGACCCTGACCCGCGCCACGCCGCTGATCTTCACCGGGCTCGCGGTGGCCGTCGCCTTCCGGGCGCGGCTCTGGAACATCGGCGCCGAAGCACAGCTCTATCTCGGCGCGGTGATGACCGTGGTGCTGGGCACCGGCGCGGTCACGCTGCCCTCGGCGGGTCTGATCCCGCTGATCATGATCGCCGCCATGCTGACCGGAGCGCTGACGCTGCTCGGACCTGCCATTCTCAAGACGCGATTCGGGGTAGACGAGGTGGTGACCACGCTGCTCCTGAACTTCATCGTTCTGCTGTTTGTGTCGATGCTGCTTGAGGGGCCTTTGAAAGACCCGATGGGACTGGGCTGGCCGCAATCGAAGCGGGTGATCGCGGACGCGCAACTGCCGCGTCTGATCCAGGGCAAGCGGCTGCATTTCGGCTTTGTCCTGGCTGTTGTGTCTGCAGTCGTGGTCTGGGTGATCATGAAAAAGACGGTGCTCGGCTACGAAATGCGCGCGGTGGGGCACAATGCCGAGGCTGCAAGGTTCGCTGGCATCCCGGTCAACCGGGTCATCGTCAAGACGGCGCTTCTGTCGGGCGGGCTTGCGGCGCTCGCGGGCTTCGCGGAAGTCGCCGGGCTCAAGGGCAATCTGACGCTCGATCTGTCGCCGGGCTATGGCTACACCGGAATTGTTGTCGCCATGCTGGCGATGCTCAATCCGCTGGGCGTCATTGCCGCGGCAATCTTCGTGGCCGGCATCTTTGTCGGCGCCGACGCCATGAGCCGCAGCGCCAATGTGCCGAGCTACATTGCCGAGGTCATGGTGGCGACCTCGCTTCTGACCATGGTCGCGGCCATCATGCTGATGCGCTACCGCGTGCGCTGGAGATGACCTGATGACCGAGGCATTCGAGATCCTGTTCACTGCCAGCTTCTGGGTCGCCGCCATCCGCATCGCCTCGCCGCTGATCTTCGCCACCATGGGCGAACTCATCTGCGAGCGTGCCGGCGTGCTCAATCTCGGCATCGAGGGCATCATGGTGGCCGGCGCGTTTTCCGGCTGGTTCACGGTCTATATGGGCGGGGATCTGTGGACCGGCGTGTTCGTGGCGGCGATGACCGGCGCGATGTTCGGGCTGCTGCACGGGTTTCTCACGGTCCCGCTGGGGCTTTCGCAGCATGTCACCGGCATCGGCATCACGCTGCTGGCCTCAAGCCTCACCTATTTCACCTACCGTATCCTGCTGCCTGAGGTAACATCGCCGCCGAAGATCGAGCCGTTCCAGCCCTTCGCGGTACCGGTGCTGTCGGACATTCCGGTGCTGGGACCCGCGCTGTTCAACCAGACGCCGCTCACCTATCTCGCCTATGTCACCGTGGCGGCTGTTGCATTCATGCTCTACCGCACCCCGGTGGGCGTTGCGGTGCGCGCCGTGGGCGAAAACCCTGCGGCGGTCGAGGCGCAGGGCATCTCGGTGACGGCGGTCAGGATCGGCGCGGTGATGGCCGGCTCGGCGCTGATGGCGATCGGCGGCGCGTTCCTGACCATGTCGGCGTTCAATTCGTTCTTCTTCGAGATGATCAACGGGCGCGGCTGGATTGCCATCGCGCTGGTGGTGTTCGGCTCCTGGCGGCCTGGCAAGGCGCTGATCGGCGCAATCCTTTTTGCTGCCTTCGACGCCTATCAGGTCCGGCTTCAGCAGATCACGGGCGGCGTCATTCCCTACCAGATCTTCCTGATGATGCCGTTCGTGCTGTCGATCGTGGCGCTTGTCGTTGTCGCCAGACGCGCGACCTATCCCAAGGCGCTGATGATTCCCTACCAGAAAGGCGAGAGATGAGTTTTGATACCTTGCTCAAGGGCGGGATACTGCCCGACGGAACCGCCGCTGACATTGGCATCAACGACGGACGCATCGCCGCGATCGCGCCCGGCGTTGAAGCGGCGGCCGGAGAGACGATCGATATCTCGGGCCATCTTGTCTCGCCGCCCTTTGTCGATCCGCATTTCCACATGGATGCGACGCTGTCCTATGGACTGCCGCGGATCAATGCGTCGGGAACGCTGCTGGAAGGTATCGGGTTGTGGGGAGAGCTCAAGCCGCTTCTGACCCATGAGGCGGTGAAGGAGCGGGCGCTCAGCTATTGTGACTGGGCGGCGTCGATGGGGTTGCTTGCGATCCGCACCCATGTGGATGTCTGTGACGACCGGCTTCTCGCCGTCGAGGCGCTGCTTGAGGTCAAACAGGAGATTTCCCACTACATCGACCTGCAGCTTGTGGCGTTTCCCCAGGACGGACTCTACCGCTCGCCGACCGCGCGGGAAAACACCATCCGGGCGCTGGATCTTGGCGTCGATGTGGTCGGCGGAATCCCGCATTTCGAGCGCACCATGGCCGACGGTCGGGCATCGGTGACCGAGCTTTGCGAAATCGCCGCCAAGCGCGGGCTGATGGTCGACATGCATTGCGACGAGACGGATGATCCGCTGTCGCGGCATATAGAGCAACTGGCCTACGAGACGCAGCGGCTCGGCCTGCAGGGCAGGGTGGCGGGATCGCATCTCACCTCGATGCATTCGATGGACAATTACTACGTCTCAAAGCTATTGCCGCTGATGGCGGAGGCGCAAGTGGCGGCCATCCCCAATCCGCTGATCAACATCACCCTGCAGGGCCGACACGACACCTATCCCAAGCGCCGCGGCATGACCCGGGTGCCGGAGATGCTCAGCCACGGCATCCGCGTCGGCTTCGGTCAGGATTGTGTTCTCGATCCCTGGTATTCGCTGGGGACTGCGGACATGCTGGACGTGGCCTTTATGGGGCTGCACGTGGCGCAGATGACGAGCCCTGCCGCGATGCGCCGCTGTTACGACATGGTCACTTTGGAAAGTGCAGCGATCATGGGGCTTGAAGACTATGGCCTTGCGATCGGCAAGCGCGCCGATCTGGTGGTTCTCGACGCCGGCGATCCGGTCGAGGCGATCCGCCTGCGCGCGACGCGATTGCTGGTGATGGCGCGTGGCAAGGTGATTGCCCGCCGGGCCCGGTCGCCGATGCACCTCTCGATTCAGGGACGCGAAGGCGAGATCGACCGGCGGTTCCGCGTGCCTGCTCCGGATTGAAGCGTCCCCAGAGCTCAAAATGTGCCGAGGGTTAACAATTGTGAAAGCGCGCAGGCTTATGGTGCGAGGATATAGTTCTGCGTAAAAGGGTGTTCCTCGTATGGCCGCTGCAAAGCGCCGATTGTTCCACGCGTTCAAGATTTCCCGGAAGCTTGCGCTTCTTTCGGGCGGCTTTCTCCTTGTTCTGGGGGCCTCCGGAACCGCTGCGCTCGTCTTCGCGCCGGCGAGCGTGATTCCCGGTTTTGCAAACGAGACCGGAGGGCATTGCAAGACACTCTATCAATCCGTGTTCAAGCGGGATGATGAAAAACGCCTGATCGCCGTCATCTCAACCGATGACGCCGAGCCCATGGCCCGGGTCCGGACCGGCATGCGGATCGCCCGCCATCTGGCTGAGACGCTGCATCCCGATCTGGTGATCGTGCAGGTTGCCGATCATCATGGCCCGACCGCGCGAGCGGACCTACGAGGCCAGGCGATCGGCGCCGAAATCGTTCATGCACCGAATCCTGCCAAGACGCTCGCCACGATGAAGCCCTGGGAGGTGCGTTACATCGACGCCTTGCCCACCGAGACCGGATTGTACTTCGGAAACCACCTCACCATGCGCCTGACCGAACTCGAGGCCGTCAATCAAGAGATTGAACTGGTTGAAGGCTGCGACGGCGATATTATTGAGGAGGACCCGAAGACGGCCTCCACCGCGGGAGCCGCCGAACCCGCGGGCGGGCATGCCAAGCCGATCGACGCAGCCGGCCACTGACCCTTCATGCCTCGACCTGGATCTGGACCGGGTCCGACCGGAAAAGCCCTCTAGACGCTATTCCGCCCGGGCTTTTCGCGCAGGGAAGAGAATGACGTCGCGGATCGAGGGCGCATTGGTCAGCAGCATGATCAGCCGGTCGACCCCGATTCCAAGGCCACCGGCTGGCGGCATGCCCTGGTCGATGGCATCAAGAAACTCGTCGTCGAGCTGCTTCTCGTTTTCGCCGCGGGCGTGGGCCTGCTCCAGCTGCTCGACCATCCGCTTGCGCTGCTCCTCGGGATCGTTAAGCTCCGAGAACGCATTGCCCAGCTCCCAGGCATTGCAATAGGTCTCGAACCGCTCGACCAGGCGCGGCTCGCCGGGAACTTCCTTGGCGAAAGGTGAGATGTCCTTGGGGAAATGCGTGACATGCGCCGGTTGAATGAGCGTGGCCTCGACCTTTTCCTCGAAGATGAAGGCCAGGCATTCGCCCCAGGTCCAGTCCTCCTCGATCTCGAAACCCGCCGCCTTGGTTGCAGCGCGAGCTTCTTCATCGGTTGCAATCGCGCGAAAGTCGATGCCCGTTGCATCCTTCACCGCATCGGGCATGGCAATCCGCTTGAAGGGGCCCTTGAAGGAGAGTTCCTTTTCGCCATACATGATCTCCGTGGCGCCGTGGATCGCCATCGCCAGGCGCTCGAACAGCCGCTCCACCAGCCCCATGATGTCCTCGTAGTCGGCATAGGCCCAGTAGCACTCAAGCATGGTGAATTCGGGATTGTGCCGGGTTGAGACGCCTTCATTTCGGAAGTTGCGGTTGACCTCGAAAACCTTGTCGGTGAGACCCGAAACCAGGGCGCGCTTGAGATACAGTTCCGGCGCGATGCGCAGATACATATCGAGCTTGAGAGTGTTGTGGTGGGTCTTGAAGGGTTCTGCCGTGGCGCCGCCATAGACCGAATGCAGCATCGGGGTTTCGATTTCCATGAAGCCCTCGTCTTCCATGAACCGCCTGATGCCGGAGACAATCCTCGAGCGCTGCTGGAAACGCAGCTTGGAATCCTCGTTGGTCATGATGTCCAAGTGACGCTTGCGGTATCGCAATTCGATGTCCGTCAGGCCATGCCATTTTTCCGGCATCGGCAGCAGCGCCTTGGTCAGCATGGTGATTTCATGGGCGTTGACAGTCAGTTCGCCGCGCTTGGTGCGGCGGACTTCGCCGGTGACGCCGATGATGTCGCCAAGGTCGATCAGCGGCAAAAGCGCGCGCGCCTCTTCGGGCGTGGTGTCCTTGTGGCTGAAGATCTGAACCTTGCCGGAGGCATCATGGATGTCCATGAACATGCCCGAATTGCGCGACGAATACACCCGACCGGCAACGGTGACGATGTCGCCGGTCAAGGTGTCGGGTTCAATGTCCGCGTATTTGTCTGCCAGTTCCGAATTCGTCAGGGTACGGTGGAAATGCGCCGGATAGACCTCGGCCACCGTTTCGCGCAATTTCGCGAGCTTCTGCGCGCGGACCTCGGTGACATCGGATGACAGGCCGGGTTCGTTTGTAATGTCGGTCATTGGATTACCCGTTGTTGGCTTTGGCTGCGTCCACCCCGGCCTTAACGGCGGTTTCGGCCTGCTTGAGGCGCTGGCGGACGACGGAGCGGCCGAGAATGGCCATGGAATCGAAGAGCGGCAGCGATCGCGACGAGCCCGAGACCGCGATGAACAGCGGCGCCAGCAGGTTGCGCAGCTTGATCTCGGTCCGCTCGGAAATGGCGCGCAATTCCGCCTCGATGCTCTCGGGGTTCCACTCAAAGATGGTTTCGAGATCGGGCTGGACCGCCTGCAGGATCTGCAGCACGTCCTCGAGCGAGACCTTCTTGATGCCCGCGAAATCCGCCGCGGTCAGGCCCAGGTCGCCCTTGAGCAGAAAGCCTGTGAGGTCCGGCAGGTCGGAAAGCTTGGTGATGCGCGACTGCGCCAGTTTCATGCCTTGGCCGAACCGGTCGTTCTCGCGCGCCCAGTCGAGAACGCGGGCGACGAACTCGGCTTCCGAGATGCCTTCGCGCAGCCAGCGGCCATTGAGCCAGTCGAGCTTCTGAAGATCGAAGATCGCGCCGGCCTTAGACAGGTTCTCTGGATCGAACTTGCCGGCCAGCTGATCCATCGTCAGCATTTCCTCGCCCTCTTCGATCTGGATGAAGAACAGGCCGAGGAAATTCATCAGCGCTTCGGGCAGATAGCCCAGTGCTGCGTAGTAGGAAATCGATGTGGGATTCTTGCGCTTGGACAGCTTGGACTTGTCGGCGTTGCGCATCAGCGACAGGTGCATGAACACCGGCGGCTCGAGGCCGAGATACTGATAGATCAGAATGTGCTTGGGGACCGAGGACAGCCATTCCTCGCCGCGGGCCACATGGGTGATCTTCATCAGGTGGTCGTCCACCACATTGGCCATGTGATAGGTCGGCATGCCGTCGGCCTTGAGCAGCACCTGCATGTCGACGGCTTCCCAGGGAATGTCGACCTCGCCATAGACGCCATCCACAAACTTGCAGGAGCCTTCGGTTGGGATCTTCATCCGCACCACGGAGGGCTCGCCGGCCTGCATGCGGCTCGTGACTTCCTCGGCTTTCAGAGACAGGCAGCGTCCGTCATATTTCGGTGGCTTGCCGGCGGCTCGCTGGGCAGCGCGCATTTCGTCGAGACGCGCGGGCGTGCAGAAGCAGCGGAAGCCGTGGCCGTTCTCGACGATCTTCTCGACGTAGGGAAGATAGAGGTCCTTGCGCTCGGACTGCCGGTAAGGGCCGCAGGGCCCGCCGATATCGGGGCCTTCCGACCAGGTCAGGCCGCACCATTTCAGCGCATCGAGGACCTTCTGTTCGAATTCCGGCGTCGAGCGGGTGGCATCCGTGTCTTCGATGCGCAGGATGAACTCGCCGCCGTGTTTCTTTGCAAACAGATAGTTGAACAGCGCGATGTAGGCAGTGCCCACATGCGGCTCGCCTGTCGGAGACGGTGCAATGCGCACCCGCGTCGGGTTGTTGGCCATCTTGTCTTCGCCCGCTTTCTAATCCGGTTGAATGGTGCGCGCGGCGGCTGGCGCCCGCTGCAATCGCCCGCTGGCGACGCTGCGGCCAGGCAAGGCGCGGCGGTGAACGGCAGGCGCTGCCTTAGGCCATATTGCGCCCGTTGCGTCAAGTATAGCGGCCTCGTGCCAGCCGGGGGGCAAGATCTCCGTCGTGGTGCTCCAAGCGTCCGGCTGCCGCCGAATTTCTGATTTACGTACCTCAACTATTCGTCTAGAACCCGATCAGGAGGAGTTATGCGACCAACCGTGCATGACATTGCTGCAGAGGCAGGCGTCAGCCTGGCGACCGTTGACCGGGTGCTCAACGGCCGGCCGGGGGTGCGCCGGCAGACGGTCGAGAAGGTCGAGACCGCAGTCAGCCGGCTTGGCTATGTGCGCGATGTCACGGCCGCAAACCTTGCCCGCCGGCGGATCTATCCCCTTGTCTTCGTCATTCCTGCCGGACCGAACAGCTTCATGCGGGTGCTCGAGGCGGAAATTGCCGCAGCGATGGGACGCTCTTCCGTGGAACGGACTTCAATCCGGATCGAAACCGTTCCGCCGTTCGATTCCGGCGCCATCGTGCATGTTCTGGATGCGCTTGACCCGAAGTCTGTCTCGGGCGTGGCGCTGGTTGCCACCGATACAGAAGAGGTGCGAATTGCGGTCGACCGGCTGATAGAAAAGGGCGTTCAGGTTGCGACACTTGTGTCGGACCTGCCGGGCTCCCGGCGGGTGCATTTTTGCGGCATCGACAATATTGCTGCCGGCCGTACCGCCGGAAACCTTCTTGGACGGTTCTGCACCGGCCGCCGGGGCAAGGTGCTGGTGGTGGCGGGCTCGCTGAAGCTGTCCGATCACATGGACCGGGCCTCCGGCTTCGCGGCGGTTCTGAAGGATGATTTTCCCGGGCTAGAGATCATCGGGCCGGTGGAAACCAATGATGACGCCGAAGCCGTCCGATCGGCTGTCGGAGCTTCGCTCGATGCGGACCCGGAGATAATCGCGATCTACAATCTGGGCGCAGGCAATCGCGGACTGATCGAGGCGATAGCGGCGCGCAAGCCGCGCAGGCCCGCCGTGATCGCCCATGAAGTCACCGGGCATTCCCGCCAGGCGCTGGCCGATGGCGTCTTTGACGCGGTCATCAATCAGGATTGCGGCCACGAGGTGCGCAGTGCAATCCGTGTGCTCAAGGCCTATGCTGACGGGCTCAACCCATTGAGCGCCCAGGAGCGGATCCGCATAGATATTTTTCTGAAGGACAATTTGCCATGACCTGTCGCTCAATTCGCGTCCACAAGATTTCTGAAAGGATTTGCCGCCATGTATCTCGGGCTTGATCTCGGAACTTCGTCCCTCAAGGCGCTGCTGATCGACGACAACCAGCGCATCCTGGGTTCTGCGAGCGCGCCATTGACCGTGCAGCGGCTGCATCCCGGGTGGTCGGAACAGGATCCCGACAGCTGGATAGCGGCCACGCGCGCTGCATTGGCTGAATTTGCGAAGACCCATGCGGCGGAGCTTGCCAGGGTGCGCGGCATCGGCTTGTCGGGGCACATGCATGGCGCCACGACGACAGACCGCAGTGGCAAGGTGATCCGGCCCTGCATCCTGTGGAACGACACGCGCAGTCACAAGGAGGCGGCCGTACTCGATGCCGATCCGCAGTTCCGGCGGCTGACCGGCAATATCGTGTTCCCCGGCTTCACCGCACCGAAACTGAAATGGATGTCGGAGAACGAACCCGAAGCTTTCGCCCGCGTGGCAAAGGTTCTGCTGCCCAAGGACTATCTGAGGCTCTGGCTGACCGGTGAGGCAATCTCGGAGATGTCGGATTCCGCCGGAACCTCCTGGCTCGATGTTGGCAAGCGTGCGTGGAACGATGGCCTGCTTGCTGCAACCGGTCTTGACCGCAGCCACATGCCGGCTCTGGTCGAGGGCACGGAGCGCGCCGGCGCATTGCGTGCCGACGTGGCTTCCGAACTGGGACTTCCGGCCGGCATTCCCGTCGCCGGCGGAGCGGGCGACAATGCCGCGTCGGCCTGCGGCATGGGAACGGTGGGCGACAATCACGCCTTTGCCTCGCTCGGCACCTCGGGCGTGCTGTTTGCCGCCAACAACCGCTATCTGCCAAATCCCGACAGCGCCGTGCATGCATTCTGTCACGCGCTGCCGGGAACATGGCACCAGATGGGGGTGATCCTGTCGGCGACAGATTCGCTCAACTGGCTTTCGGGCGTGACCTCGACCGAGCCCGCAGTGCTCACCTCCGAACTCGGCGAAACCCTGGAAGCGCCGGGTTCGGTGATGTTCCTGCCCTATCTGTCGGGCGAACGCACGCCTCACAATGACGCAGCGATCCGCGGCGCCTTTGCCGGTCTCGGACATGAATCGGACCGGGTGGCCCTGACCCGCGCCGTGGTCGAAGGCGTGAGCTTTGCCTTCCGCGACAGTCTCGAGGCCCTGGCGCAGGCCGGCACCTCGCTCACGCGGGTGACCGCCATCGGTGGCGGATCGCGGTCCATGTACTGGCTCGAAGCGCTGGCAACGGTGCTGAACCTGCCGGTCGACATTCCCGAAGGGGGCGATTTCGGCGCGGCATTCGGTGCTGCCCGGCTCGGCCTGATCGCGGCGGAAAACGCCGATCCCCTCTCGGTCTGCACGCAGCCCGCGACCGACTCCACCATCGAACCCAATCGCGATCTCGCTTCGGCCTTTGACGAGGCCTATGGGCGGTATCGCTCCCTCTATCCCGCAATCAAAGGAGCTATGTCATGAGCACTGGATTTTTCGGCGACGTCACCAAGATCAAATATGAAGGCCCGGACAGCACCAATCCGCTCGCCTTCCGCCATTACAACGCCGACGAGACCGTCATGGGCAAGCGGATGGAAGACCATCTGCGTTTCGCCGTCGCCTACTGGCATTCCTTTGCCTGGGAAGGTGGCGACCCGTTTGGCGGTCGCACCTTCGATCGTCCCTGGTATCCCCAGGACTCGATGCAACTGGCGAAGCTGAAGGCTGACGTCGCCTTCGAAATGTTCTCCGCGCTCGGAAGCCCGTTCTATTGCTTCCACGATGCGGATGTCCGTCCCGAAGGCGCCAACTTTGCCGAGAACACGAAGAATCTCGAGGAGATTGTCGACTATTTCGCCGGCAAGCAGGAAGAAACCGGCGTCAAGCTGCTGTGGGGCACGGCGAACCTGTTTGGTCACCGGCGCTACATGTCTGGAGCTGCAACCAATCCCGATCCGGACGTCTTCGCCTTTGCCGCGGCAACGGTGAAGACCTGTATCGACGCCACCCACAAGCTTGGCGGCGAAAACTATGTGCTTTGGGGCGGGCGCGAAGGCTACGAGACGCTGCTGAACACCGATCTCAAGCGCGAGGATGACCAGCTCGGCCGGTTCCTCAACCTGGTGGTCGAGTACAAGCACAAGATCGGCTTCAAGGGCACGATCCTGATCGAGCCGAAGCCGCAGGAGCCGACCAAGCACCAGTACGACTACGATGTCGCCACGGTTTACGGCTTCCTCAAGCGGCACGGACTTGAGAACGAGGTCAAGGTCAACATCGAACAGGGCCATGCGATTCTCGCCGGCCATTCCTTCGAGCACGAACTGGAACTGGCCCAGGCGCTGGGGATATTCGGCTCCATCGACATGAACCGCAACGATTACCAGTCCGGCTGGGACACCGACCAGTTCCCGAACAATGTGCCGGAGATGACGCTCGCCTACTATGCCATCCTTAAGGGTGGCGGCTTCTCGACCGGCGGCACCAATTTCGATGCCAAGCTGCGCCGCCAGTCGCTCGATCCGGAAGACCTGCTTTATGCCCATATCGGCGGCATGGACACCTGCGCGCGCGCGCTGAAAGCAGCGGCGAAGATGGTCGAGGACGGGGTGCTGACGCGGTTTGTCGACGAGCGCTATGCCGGGTGGGATTCGCCGGAGGCAAAGAAGATGCTCGACGGCTCCCATACGCTGTCCGACATCGCTGATTATGTCGCACAGGCCGATATCAACCCGCAGCCGAAATCCGGCCGCCAGGAATATCTGGAAAACGCCGTCAACCGCTATGTTTGACAGGTAGCGAGTGAATGTGGCGGCGCAGGCTGATGGGCCCGCCGCATTCATTTGACCCGACTTGGGTTTGCACACCAGCGATCTGTGGCGTAAATCAGGCCTCCAATCTGAAGATCATTCCGGAAGGATGCCCCCGAGATGCAATTTGCCCGCCTGAACGGTATCGTCATCCATCATCAGGTGATTGGTGCGGCTCCGGACCGGCCGACCATCGTGTTCGCCAATTCACTGGGAACCGACTATCGAATCTGGCGCGATGTGATCGTGCGCCTGGCCGGGGATTTCGGCATCATCGCCTATGACAAGCGCGGCCATGGCCTGTCGGAATGTGGCGAGGGCGAGATCACAATGGAAGATCACGTCAACGATCTGGCCGCCCTGATCGATCATTTCGAAGCCAGTAAAGTCATCCTGTGCGGATTGTCGGTCGGTGGCATGATCGCCCAGGGTCTTGCGGCGATCCGGCCCGATCTGGTGCGGGCGCTGATCCTGTGCGACACCGGCCACAAGATCGGCACGCCGGACATGTGGGATGCACGGATTTCCGCGGTCAAGGAGCAGGGGATCGCCGGCATCTCCGATGCGATCCTGGAGCGCTGGTTCACCAAGACCTACCGCAGCGCCGAGAATGCCGAATTCACAGGCTACCGGATGATGCTTGAGCGGACCCCGCTTGAAGGATATCTGGGCACCTGTGCGGCGATCCGTGACAGCGACTTCACCCAGTCGAGCGCCGCGCTGAAGCTGCCGGCCATCTGCGTCGTGGGCACCGAGGACGGCTCGACCCCGCCGTCGCTGGTGGGCGAGCTTGCCCGGCTCATTCCGGGGGCGATGTATCAGGAAGTCCCCGGCGCCGCGCATCTTCCCTGCATCGAAAAGCCGGTGGAACTGACCGATATCATCCGGGCCTTTGTCGACCGGCTTCCGGCGGACTGAGACCGGGCGACGCGCCTAGAAAAGACCACCAACATCATGATGGAACCGCAATGACATCCGATACATCGCCGCAAAATCTCGCTCAGCGTTTTCCCGGTGACTTCGTCTTTGGGGTGGCGACGGCTGCCTATCAGATCGAAGGCGCTGCGACCGTGGACGGACGCAAGCCCTCGATCTGGGATGCGTTTTCCCACATGCCGGGGCGGGTCAAGGGTGGGGATACGGGCGATGTCGCCTGCGACCACTACAACAGGCTTGAGGCGGACCTCGATCTGATGGCGGAGCTTGGCGCCCAAGCCTACCGGTTTTCCATCGCCTGGCCGCGAATCCTTCCCGACGGGGTCGGCGCGATCAATGAAAAGGGCTTCGATTTCTACGATCGCTTGCTCGACGGGCTCAAATCGCGCGGGATCAAGGCGTTTGCGACGCTTTATCATTGGGACCTGCCGCTGGCGTTGATGGGGCATGGGGGCTGGACCGACCGCGAGACCGCCTCGGCTTTCGCCGATTATGCGGGGGCCGTGACACGTCGCCTGGGAGACCGGCTCGACACGATTGTCACCTTCAACGAGCCATGGTGCTCGGTCTATCTGGGCCATCTGATGGGCGTCCATGCGCCGGGCGAACGGTCCATCGAAGCGGCGATGGCTGCGCTGCATGTCACCAACCTCGCACATGGCCTCGGCGTGCAGGCGATCAGGGCGGAGCGGCCGGATCTCCCGACGGGCATCGTACTCAATGCCATGAGCGTGATGGCCGCAAGCGAGGTGGACGCCGACCGCAAGGCTGCGCAAAGGGCCAATGATTTCAACAATGGCGTGTTTTTCGGTCCACTGTTCGAAGGTGTCTATCCGCAATCCGTGCTTGAGGGATGTCCGGACCTGGCGCGGCATATCAAGCATGGCGATCTGGAGACCATCCGTCAGCCGCTCGATTTCTGGGGGTTGAATTACTACACGCCGATGCGGGTGAGCGACGATCCGGCAGCAGTGTTCCCGCATGTCGCAACCGCGCCCGCGGTCAAGCCGGAAAAGACCGACATCGGTTGGGAGATCGAGCCTCTGGGGCTGTCTCATGTCGTCAGGGACCTCTACGGCCGCTACACGCTGCCCGAGTTCTACATCACCGAGAATGGCGCGGCGGACAACACCGACATCGAGAACGGCGCTGTCAGCGACACCATGCGGCTCGACTATGTCTCGACCCATCTGTCCGTCGCAGCCGACCTGATAGCTGAGAACTATCCGCTCAGGGGCTATTTCGCCTGGAGCCTGATGGACAATTACGAGTGGGCTGAAGGCTACTCCATGCGCTTCGGCATCGTGCATGTCGACTATGACACCCAGGTCCGGACCATCAAGCAGTCAGGCTACTGGTATCGCGACCTGATCGCTGCCCACCGCGGCGGCTGAGCGGATTTTCTTCGGCGTCGGGGAACAACGCGCGTCGTCCGGCGTTCTCATGCGGATCACCCCAGCCGGAGCCGCAGCCCATGGACCAAGCCGTCATTCCTTTTGACTGGGCGCGCATGCTGCTGGGCGAAGCGCCTTCCTCGTTTCTGCTTGAGATCCTGTTTCGCACGGTCCTCATCTACATCTACACGTTCGGTCTGATCCGGTGGATCGGCGGGCGCAGCATTTCGCAACTGTCGATGGTCGAGTTCCTGCTGGTGATCGCGCTTGGCTCGGCGGTCGGGGATTCGCTGTTCTATCCTGACGTTCCGCTGCTGCACGCGATGCTGGTGATCACGGTGATCGTACTGATCAACAAGGGCCTCGACTATCTGATCCTTCGATCGGATAAGGCACAGACGGCAATCGACGGCATTCCGAACTGGATCGTCCGGGCGGGACGGCTCAACCCGGACCAGACATCGGACCGCGGCATCGGCAAATCCGAGGTTCTGGCCTTGCTGAGAATTGAGGGCATCAGCAATCTCGGAGAGGTCGCGCACGCGTTCCTCGAGGCCAATGGCGACCTCAGCGTCTTTCGCGCCGAGAAGCCGGTTGCCGGCTTGCCGATCGTGCCGCCGCATGAAATATGCCCACTGCCGAATGTTGACCCGTCTTCACACACCCCGAACTCAACCATGATGCTGTGCTGCCTTGCCTGTGGGACGCCGCAATCCGATGCGGAAACCACCTGCCTGCATTGCGAAGCCGAAGCGTGGACTTATGCGAAAATGCCAGACCGTAGCCTGGCATGATGCGGTCCGCGTGGACCTGATCAGCGCACCACAAATCCATGCGCGAAGGGATCTTCCTCGTCATCGATGGTAATGGTGTTCAAGCCGGTCTCCACCGCCCAGCCGGCGATCGACGGAATGATCGCAGGCCTGCCGGCCACTTCGGTCGCCGCCTCGACACGGCCGTGAAACAGGGAGCCGATGATGCTCTCATGGACAAAATCGTCGCCGGGCTGGAGCTTGCCCTGCGCCGCCCATTGCGCCATCCGTGCTGACGTTCCGGTACCGCAGGGCGAGCGGTCGATCGCCTTGTCGCCGTAGAACACGGCGTTTCGGGCATGGGCCTCGGGCCGGGTCGGCGCCCCGGTCCACAGGATATGGCTCAGGCCGCGGATGTCGGTCTTTTCGGGGTGGATGAAGTCATGCTCGGCGTTGAGGCGGTCTCTCAGAGCCGGGCTCAAGCGAACCAGATCAGCAGCGGAAAAGTCCTTGATGTCGGCGAAGTTCTCCTGCGTGTCGACGATGGCGTAAAAGTTCCCGCCATAGGCGACATCGACGGTGAGCTCGCCCAGGCCCTCGCACCAGGTCCTGATTCCGGTGGAATGCAGGAAGGCCGGCACATTCGTGAGGCGCACTTCGGTAACCTTGCGTCCGGTCTGCTGATAGCGCGCGACGATCCGGCCGGCCGGCGTATCGATCGCCAGAACCCCGGGCTCGCGCGGGCTCACCAGCCCGTTCTCGATCGCCATGGTGACGGTGCCGATGGTGCCGTGCCCGCACATCGGCAGGCATCCGGAAGTCTCGATGAAGAGGAAGGCGATGTCGCAATCCTCCCGTGTCGGCGGATAGAGAATGGCGCCCGACATCATGTCATGACCGCGCGGCTCGAACATCAGCCCGGTGCGGATCCAGTCGTACTCGCGCAGGAAATGTGCCCGGCGTTCCAGCATGGTCTCGCCCACAAGCCGAGGGCCGCCGCCGGTGACGACACGGACCGGATTGCCGCAGGTGTGGCCGTCGATGCAGAAGAAACGATTGCGCGCCATGGCTTGCTCTTTCGTGCGGGGTTTCAGAAACGGTCGGGCCGGCAGGCGGCAATGTCAATGCCGGGCGCTTTTCCGGACACCAGATCGCTGATCAGCCGGCCCATGGCCGCGGACTGGGTCAGGCCGAGGTGGCCATTGCCGAACGCCAGGAGAATGGAAGGATCTTCCGGCAGCGCGCCGATGACCGGCAGGCTGTCTGGCAGAGAAGGTCGAAATCCCATCCATTCGACGCCGCCCGCGGTTTTCAGCCCCGGCAGGAATTCGGCGGCCTTGCCGAGCATGGCTTTCGAGCGCGCGTAGTTTGGCGGCAGGTCGAGCCCGCCGAGTTCCACGGCGCCGCCGACGCGCAGGCCGGTGTCAAGCGGCGTGATGACGAAGCCATGATTGCCGAAGATCAGCTGGCGCTTGAGTTCGAAGGCGCCTCGCGGCAGGGTGGTGTTGTAGCCGCGCTCGGTGTCGAGCGGAATGCGGAGCTTGGTGAGCGGATTGATCAGCCGCGTCGACCAGGCGCCGGCGCAGATGACAATGCGGTCAGCTTCTCGTGTGGTTCCATCGGCAAGCCTGACGGCCGGGCCCTGATCTGTTCGCTCCAGGGTTCGGACCTCGGCCTTCTCGAACACAGCGCCATGACGCTCTGCATGGGCCCAGATCGCGAGTGCGAAGCGTTGCGGCTCGGAGACCGTCTTCCAGCCCGGCACGAAGGTGCCAATGACGAAGCGTGGCGAAAGGCCGGGCTGCAGCTCCGCCAAATGGTCGCCGCGGACATGTTCGAAACCGATGCCGGCCTGCGTGCGCCTCTCCCAGCCATCGGCCGAGGCCTTGAATTCCGCTTCGCTTTCATACAGCTCGAGCGACCCGTCATGGCGCACCATGCCGCCGATGCCGGCGCGTTCGACCAGTGCCATCATCTCGGTTTCGGCGAGTTGCATCAGCGCGGTCTGCGTTGCGATCGAGGTCTGCAGACGGGCGGGAAGGCTCGCCTTCCAGAACTGCCAGAGCCAGGGCGCAAGCCTCGGCAGATAGGATGGGCGGATGGAGAGAGGACCCAAACGATCGAGCAGCCATTTGGGCGCCTTGAGCAGGATCCTGGGCGACGCCAGTGGCATGATGTCGGAGAACGCCAGCGCGGCGGCATTGCCCTTGCTGGTTTCCTCGGCGATGCCGGTGCGGTCGATCACGGTGACGGCATGGCCTTGCTCGGACAACAGTGCCGCCGTGGCGATGCCGACGATGCCGGCGCCGACGACGACAATTCGTTTGGCGGTGTGGCTCATGCGTCTACCGAGCTCGCGCGGGCCTTCTTGCGTTCGGCCAGCATCTGCTGATGCCGCATGCGGAACCGGGCGCGGTCGTTCTCGCTGCGGCTTTCAAAGCAATGCGGGCAGGAAACGCCTTCCTCGAAAAGTTCGGAGGCCTGGTCTTCCGGGGAGACCGGATTGCGGCAGGCGCGGCAGAGGATCTCATCGCTCTCGCGCAGCCCGTGGGTGATGGCGACGCGCTCGTCAAAAACGAAGCAGGAGCCCTGCCAAAGACTTTCCTCTTCCGGCACGTTTTCAAGATATTTCAGAATGCCGCCCTTGAGGTGATAGACGTTCCGGTAGCCCTTCGACCGCATGAAGGCGGTGGCCTTTTCACAGCGGATTCCGCCGGTGCAAAACATGGCGATCGGTTTGGTCTTGTCGTCCAGGCCTGCCTTTTCCACCCAGTCGGGAAATTCGCGAAATGTGCCCGTTTCCGGATTGATCGCGCCCTTGAACGTGCCGATCCCCACCTCGTAGTCGTTGCGGGTGTCAATCAGGATTGTCTCTGGATCCGAGATCAGCCTGTTCCAGTCCTTCGGATCAACATAGGCGCCGACGCCCTCAAGCGGATCGATGTCGGGAACGCCCATGGTGACGATTTCCTTTTTCAGACGCACCTTCATGCGCCTGAATGGCATCTTGTGCGCGCCGCTTTCCTTGTGCTCCAGCGCTTCAAGGCCGGGTATGGCGCGAAGATGTGCCAGCACGGCGTCGATCGCCGAGCGCGAGCCTGCTATGGTTCCGTTGATGCCTTCGCGGGCGAGCAACAGCGTGCCCTTGATGCCCTCTCTTTCACACAACTCGGCCAGAGGATGTTGCAACGCCTCATGCCCTGAAAGCCGGGCGAAATGATAGAGCGCGGCGACTACCACCGGCTGGTTGGATACGGGAGCTTTTTCATCTGTCTTCATGATCGCGGAATAGCGCGTCCGCGCGTTTCAGGCAATCGGCCAGTAAACCACACATGAGCCCGTGACGCTGCGGCAACATGGACAACCCCGGGACGAAAGGCTATTCGGTGCGCTCCGATTGATGACGCGAAAGGACAAGCGACATGGGTGACAAGACCCAAGCCCTCATTTCCATTTTGAAATTGCAGCCTGTCGTGCCCGTGCTCGTCATCAAGGATCTTGCCCATGCAGTGCCGCTGGCCCGCGCGCTGGTTGCCGGAGGGCTCAAGGCGATCGAGATTACGTTGAGAACGCCTGTGGCGCTTGACGCGATCCGCGCCGTGGCCGATGAGGTGGAAGGCGCCGTGCCGGGCGCCGGCACGGTGCTGAATGCGGAGCAATATCATCAGGCGGTTGCCGCCGGCTCGCAATTCATCGTATCTCCGGGCACGACCCAGGAGCTTCTTGATGTGGCACGCAAATCACCGGTGCCGATGCTGCCGGGCGCCGCGACCCCCAGCGAAGTCATGGCGCTGAGGGAAGAGGGCTACCAGGTGCTGAAATTCTTTCCGGCCGAACAGGCGGGCGGCGTCGCCTATCTCAAGTCCCTGTCCTCGCCCCTGGCCGGGACCATGTTCTGCCCGACCGGCGGAATAACGCCAGACAATGCCCGCGATTACCTGGCGCTGCCCAATGTGATCTGTGTCGGTGGATCCTGGGTGGCGCCTGCGGCCCTGGTCGAGGCCGGGGATTGGGATGGCATCACGCGGCTCGCCACCGAGGCCTCGTGGTTGTCGGCTTAGTCTACCCTGCGTATCCGGACGAAACCGTTTGAAAGCGTGTCCTGGCCTTCCTATCTGTGAGTGACAACGGGTCGAGTTGCCCGCAACTCCAGGAAGACAAGGACAAAGTTCGATGTTCGATCCCAAAAAGCTGCTTGACCAGTTTCTCGGCTCCAGCGTTCCCGGTACGCAGGGGACCGTCCGCGACAAGGCCGCTCAGGCCACGCAACTTGCCAGGAACAATCCGCTGGCCACAGGCGCGATTGTCGCCGTGTTGCTTGGAACAGGCACCGGACGGGCGATCGGCGGATCGGCCCTGAAGCTTGGCGGCATGGCGGCGATCGCCGGCCTGGGCTACCAGGCCTGGAAGAATTATCAGTCCGGCAAGGATCCGAGCCTGGCTGGCACGGGCGGTGAGCCCGAATTGCTGCCGCCGCCCTCGGACTCTGAATTTTCTGCCGAACCCGCAGCGGTTTCCGATGATTTTGCGCTGTCCCTGGTTCGCGTGATGATCGCCGCGGCCCGCGCTGACGGTCATGTCGACGATGCGGAGCGCCGCCGAATAGAGGAAAAGCTCGCCCTGTCCGGCCTTGGCCAGGATGCCGTGGATTTCCTTTCCGATGAGTTGGCCAAACCTGTCGATATGGATGGCATCGTAAAGTCGGCAGTGTCCGAGGTGCAGAAGGTGGAAATGTTCACTGCCGCACGGCTCACGATTGATCCTGACAGCCGTGCCGAGCGGGGTTTTCTTGATCTGCTCGCCGGACGTCTCGGCCTGCCCGATTCCCTTGTCGATCACATAGAGGCCACGGTTTCCGCCGCGAAGGTCTGATCCATGGCGCAGTGACGGTTGGCGCTGCTTGCCCGGCCGGATAAAGCCGCTAAAGTCCGGCGATGGGATCCCGCGTCGTTATTGAAAAGCAGTTCCGGTTCATCCGAACAGGCATTTTTGTCGCCTGGGCGATCGTGTCGGCGATCATTGTCGGCTGGTCTGTCCGTACTGCACAGGATCAGGCGCTTTCGGATGTGATGCAGAAGGCCGGCGAGACACTGGCCGTGCAGACGGAAATTCTCTCCGGGGTGCTCGACAAGTATCGCCTGCTGCCGCCGCTTCTGTCGCGCCAGTCCTCGATCCGGGCGCTGTTCGTGCGCGATGCCGAGGGCAATGCCCAGGCTGTTGACGCACGCCGGACGGCCGAGGAAATTGCCGCAATGTCGGCGGCGATGGATGTCGCGTTCTTCTTTCCCGATGGCGAATTGCTGGCCAATGCACGGGGATCATTCGCAAACAATGCGCCCGATCTGCCGGTGTTGATCGAAGTCGCCCGCCAGGGGCGGCTGGGCCGGGCAGCTCTCTCCTTTGGCGAAGGTCAACGGACCTACGCATTCTCATCCGGGGTGCGCCGTGACGGCAGATTTGTCGGCGTTGTCGTCGTGTATGTGGATTTCTACCGGGTGGAAGCCGCTTGGGCGCTGTCGGCGCGCCGGATATTTGTGACCGACAAGGCGGGCACCGTGTTCCTGGCCAATGATCCGGACTGGCGTCTGAAGCCAATCCTGGACCTGCGCGAGGACGCCCGGACCGATCGCTATCTGATCAATGGTCGGTTCGAGGACAGGCTGGACCTGAGCCGCCGACTGCCGCTGCTGGAATGGGACCTGCATGTGCTGGCGGATCCGGCGCCGGTCGCCGCGGCCCGGCTCAGCGCCGCAGCGATTGCAACGCTTGCCTGTCTGCTGGCCGGACTGATCGCGCTCGTGGCCCTGCGTCGCAACGAGGTGGCGATCCTGCGCGCACGCACCGACCGGGCGACCGCGCTTCGGCTCGAGCGCGTTGTGCGCGACCGGACACGGGCGCTTTCGATCACCAACCGGTCCCTCAGCCATGAGGTGGAAGTCCGCCGCGAAGCGGAAGAACGATTGCGCAAGTATCAGGACGAATTGATCCAGACGGCGAAGCTCGCCGCACTCGGCCAGATGTCGACGGCGCTCAGCCACGAATACAACCAGCCCCTGGCGGCGATACGGTCCTATGCAGACAACGCCCTGCGGTTTCTGGACCGTGGCATGACATCGGAAGTGTCGGAAAATCTTACCCGCATCAACGGCCTGGTGGACAGGATGGCGGAACTGTCGCGCACCTTGTTGTCGTTCTCGCGCAAGCCCGGCGCCACCATTGGCCCGGTTCCGCTCGGCACAGTCATCGACGAGGCGCTCCTGCTGGCGCGACCCCGGGCGCGGGCCGCGGGTGTCGTCAGCATCAATGTGGGGCAGGAGGTCGCGGGTCTTTTTGTCCAGGGTGGTCGCATCAGGCTTGGCCAGGTGTTCGTCAACCTGGTGAACAACGCCATTGATGCACTGTCCGGCAGGCCCGGCGCGATTGTCGATATCGATGCAAGACGGGAGGGGGACCGGGTCGTCGTGACCGTGACGGACAACGGCCCAGGGATAGCGCCCGAGGAACTGCCAAGGGTGTTTGATCCGTTCTTCACCACCAAGGGCATCGGCGAGGGCATCGGCATCGGCCTGTCGATCGCCGACAATATCATCCGGGATTTCGGCGGGACGATCATGGCATCCAACCGGCCGGAAGGGGGCGCCTGTTTCACCCTCAATCTGCGCGCGGCCGATGCTCCGGATGCGACAACGACGCGCTGGATGGAGCCAATCGGCGGCAGCGGGACGGGGTGACGCTGGACAAGACTGCGCCCGCATGGTTTGCAGGTCGCCCAGAAGCGCAGGAGGAGCAGGTCCTTGGAAGACAATTCCGCTTTGAGAGAACAGGACCGTGTCATTCATCTGATCGATGATGATGCGGATCTCCGTCATGCGCTCAAGCAATCGCTGGAGCTTGAAGGGTTGAGCGTCATCGCTCACGCCGACGCCGGAGAGATCGGCGACATGCCTTTGCGCAGTCTCTATGGCGTCATCGTGTCCGACATCCGCATGCCCGGAACCGATGGGCTGGCGCTGATGCGTCAGGTGCTGGCCATTGATCCGACAATGCCTGTGGTGCTGATCACCGGCCATGGCGATGTGCAGATGGCGGTCGAGGCGATGCGGTCCGGCGCCTATGATTTCATCGAGAAGCCGTTCGCCGCCAATCGGCTGTTTTCCGTGGTCGAGCGGGCGATCGAGAAACGCCGCCTCGTGCTGGAGAACCGCACCCTGCGCAATGCGCTGGACGGCGGAGACGATCTTTCCGCGCGGCTGGTTGGCCGCAATCCCGCCATTCAGCATTTGCGGGCGCAGATCTCCGCTGTCGCCGAGACTGATGCGGATGTGCTGATCACCGGGGAGACCGGGACCGGCAAGGAGGTGGTTGCGCGCGCGCTTCATGATTTCGGACCGCGGCGCAAGGGCAACTTCGTCGCCATAAACTGCGCCGCACTGCCGGCGGATATTTTCGAATCCGAGCTGTTTGGCCACGAGGCGGGCGCGTTTACCGGTGCTCAGAAACTCAGGATCGGCAAGCTGGAGCACGCCAATGGCGGCACGGTTTTTCTCGACGAGATCGAATCCATGCCGATGGACCTGCAGGCCAAGCTGCTGCGCGCCATTGAAGCCCGGATGATCGAACGGCTGGGATCGAACCGGCAGATGGCGCTTGATGTGCGATTCGTGGCCGCCACCAAGGCCGATCTCGCCAACAATCCCGCCTTCCGGACCGACCTCTACTACCGGCTCAATGTGATCACCCTCGAAATCCCGACACTCAAGGCCCGCAAGGACGACATTCCGCTGCTGTTTTTCCACATGGCGCGCGAGGCGCGGGCGCGATATCGCCGGGAGATTCCGGAGATCACGCCGCAGATCGAGGCCGATCTGCTGGCGCATTCCTGGCCAGGCAACGTGCGCGAGTTGCGCAATGTCGCCGACCGGTTCGTGCTTGGCATGTGGGCCGGGTTCGTGTCCGCCCCGGGACCGTCGGTGGAGGTCTTGTCAGGCAGTCTGCCGGAACGGATGGATGCGTTCGAGCGGGCGGTGATCGTGGCGGAGATCGCCCGCAATGGCGGTGCATTGAAGCCGACCTATGAAAATCTCGGAGTTTCCCGCAAGGGGCTTTACGAAAAGATGCGGCGGCTCAACATTTCCACCGAAGACGCCGGCGATGGGTCGTGAGGCGCCCATCGCGACGTCTGGATGGGTCGCGCGCTGCCCATTGCCCTTCATCCGAGGCAGTACAGTACTCGCCTGATTGGCGATTTTCGCCGATACCCGCCGGCTTGGAGAGCGGCCGGGGCCGGCTTGACGAAACTGGCACGAGGATTGCAACGCACTTCCATTGAATGCGATGGACGGGAGGACGTCGCCAGGAGGACGCGGGGCCAAAGGCCCGGCAATCCAGGTTTTTCTCCAGTCTCCGCTTCGCCAACCAGTTCAGGGCATCTTGCCCCCGTGGAGGACACTTTATGAAAAAACTTCTTCTTGGCGCCGTTTCGGCCGCCGCACTTCTGCTTACCGCCAATGCCGCATCGGCCAACTGCGATGATGGCGAGATGGTCATCAAGTTCAGCCACGTGGTTGCCGCCACCGGCCACCCCAAGGGCGACGCCGCCACTCTGCTGGCCAATCGCGTCAATGAGGAGATGAACGGCAAGGCCTGCATGGAAGTGTTTGCCAACTCGACGCTGTTTGATGACGACAAGGTGCTTGAGGCCCTGCTCCTGGGCGATGTCCAGCTTGCCGCGCCTTCGCTTTCCAAGTTCGAAGCCTATACGCTCAAGTACCGCCTGTTCGACCTGCCGTTCCTGTTCGCAAGCCTCAAGGCCGTTGACAGCTTCATCCAGTCGGATTCCGGCAAGGGCCTGCTGACCGTGATGGAAGATGTGGGTTACACCGGCCTTGGCTACTGGTCCTCGGGTCTCAAGCAGTTCTCGGGCAACAAGCCCTTGCTGACGCCGTCGGATGCCGATGGCCTGAAGTTCCGGGTCCAGACCTCCGATGTTGCCGTGGCGATGATCGAAGCAATGGGCGGTTCGGCCCAGAAGCTTGCGTTCAAGGAAGTCTATGGTGCGCTTCAGACAGGCGTTGTCGACGGTCAGGAGAATTCCTGGTCGAACATCTACACCCAGAAGTTCTTCGAGGTGCAGGACGGCGTGACCGAAACCAACCACCAGCTGCTGGCCTATCTGCTGGTGACATCGACGGAATGGCTCGACAGTCTCGAACCCGATTTCCGCGATCAGTTCATCAAGATCGTTGATGAGGTGACCATCGAAGCAAATGCCGCCGTTGCCGCCACCGAAGACAAGAACCGCCAGAACATTCTCGATGCCGGCGGCACGATCCGGGAACTCAATCCAGAACAGCGCCAGGCATGGGTTGATGCCATGAAGCCGGTCTGGACCCAGTTCGAAGACGATATCGGCGCCGATCTGATAGAAGACGCTGTTGCGTCCAACGCCACCAACTAAGCCGAAACAAGACGACAGGCCCGGGGGATTCTCCCGGGCCTGTTCTATCGAATGTAGATTGCGGGCACGCTGATGCTCACGCAGTCATATTCTGGATGCACAGGGATTTTTGGCGAGATGGCGAGGGCGTCTCGCAGGCTATCTGGCCTGCGAAACCAGAACCATCCGCCGGTCGGGGGATCGCATGATTGTTTTTCTGCCCTATCTCATCATGGGAGTGGTGATCGCGTTGTTCTGGTTTGCAGAACGCCGCAATCCGGATTCTGTCACACGGTTTGAGGAAAATGTTCTCGCCGTGCTGCTGGCGCTGATTACCTTCGTCTCCTTTACTCAGGTTGTCGCCCGCTACGGCTTCAACAGCGGCTGGAGCGGAGCGCTCGAATTTACCCGGATCCTGTTTGCCTGGATCATCCTGTTCGGCATGAGTTATGGCCTTAAGCAGGGGATGCATCTGGGCGTGGATGCGGTTTTGCGGCTGCTTCCCAAGCCGGTTTTCAGGGTGCTAGCGATCTTTGGCGCGCTCTGCGCCTTCCTTTATGCGGCGATCCTGATCGAATCTTCCTGGCTTGCCATCCTGGGCGCGGATACACGCGGCGGCGCGATGGTCTACTGGTCGAAGATGTATCAGATCGGCATCGGGCTGGACGACCTGCGCTATCCGGAATGGATGCAGGACAGTCTGGGCGTACAGGAGAGGGTGCAACGCTGGATCGCCTATCTCATTCTTCCCATCGGACTGGGGCTGTTCGGCTTCCGCGCGCTGCAGGGCGCAATCGCGATCTGGCGCGGCGAGCGTGAACTGATCATTGCCGGGCATGAGGCAGAAGACCTCGTTGCCGAAAACCGCAACGCGCTGAAGGACTGACCGGCAATGGAAACTGCAATCCTGTTTATCCTGGTTCTGGGCCTGTTGTTCGCCGGCGTGCCGGTGGCTGTCTCGCTGGGGCTTTCCTCAATCATTCTGATTGCCTTCTTTTCCAATGACTCCATGTCGTCGGTGGCGATCCAGTTGTTCACCGCGTCGCAGAACTACACCCTGCTCGCCATCCCGTTCTTCGTTCTCGCCTCGGCCTTCATGTCGACAGGCGGCGTCGCCAAGCGAATTATCCGCTTCGCAATCGCCACGGTCGGACATTTTCGCGGCGGTCTGGCCATGGCCAGCGTGCTTGCCTGCATGCTGTTTGCGGCACTGTCGGGGTCCTCTCCCGCCACCGTGGTTGCCATCGGCACGATCGCCATCGCCGGCATGCGCCAGGTGGGGTATTCCAAGGAATTTGCCGCGGGCATCATCGCCAATGCCGGCACGCTCGGCATTCTGATTCCACCCTCGATCGTCATGGTGGTCTATGCGGCGGCAACCGACGTGTCGGTCGGCCGGATGTTTCTCGCCGGCGTGATCCCTGGGATCCTTGCCGGCCTGATGCTGATGCTGGCGATCTACGTCGTGGCGCGCATCAAGGGCTTGCCGTCGGAACCCTGGCGCGGATTTGGCGAGATCGTCGCCGGCGGCAAGGAAGCCGGCTGGGGCCTGTTCCTGATCGTCATCATCATCGGCGGTATCTATGGCGGGGTGTTCACGCCGACCGAGGCAGCCGCGGTCGCCGCAGTCTATTCCTTCTTCATCGCGATCTTCATCTATCGCGACATGGGCCCAATGGCCGGTATCAGCTGGATCAGCGAGACCGATTCCCGCGCCAGCCGGGCGGGATTCTCAAGCGTCGTTTATGCCGTGGCATTCTATTTTGTCTGGATGATCCTGTCGTTCTTTGCCACCAATGAAGCCGAAACGATCAGTTTCGCCGACCGGTCCAATCTTGGTCTGGCCATATCGTTTGCGATCATGGTGGCCTACATCATCTGGCGCGGCGACAAGGGCATCGCCGGCGTCCCCTCGGCGCTGGCCGCCGGACTGCCGATCTGGGGGCGAAACCTCGGGCTGATGGGCCGCAATTTCGGGCGGGCGTTCTTCAACGAGGACACCCGCAAGGTGATGGTCGATGCGTCCAAGACCACCATCATGCTGATGTTCATCATCGTCAATGCGTTGTTGTTCGCCCACGTGCTCACCTCGGAACGGATTCCCGACGCCATCACCGAATTGATGCTCGGCTATGGATTTACCTGGTTCACCTTCCTGATCGCGGTCAACATCCTTCTCCTGATCGGCGGGCAGTTCATGGAGCCGTCGGGCCTGCTTCTCATCGTCGCGCCGGTGGTGTTCCCGATCGCCATGGAGCTGGGCGTCGACCCGGTTCATCTGGGCATCATCATGGTGGTCAACATGGAGATCGGCATGATCACGCCGCCGATCGGACTGAACCTCTTCGTTACATCCGGGATCACCGGGATGAGTCTGGTACAAGTGGTCCGCGCCGCACTGCCCTTCGTCGCCGTGCTGTTCGTCTTCCTCATCATCGTGACCTATGTGCCGGTGTTGTCGACCTGGCTGCCCTACAGCCTTATGGGGCCGGAGATCGTCACGCGCTAGCTATCGGGGGCCTCAATAATCAAATCACAACCCGAACTCAAACTTACCGGGGCGCGCAAGCGCCCCGCTTTGTTTCCGTATGATCGGGAACTGGGCCCAATTCGGTTCGAAGTGCTCTCGTACATCTGCACTGGTGATGAACCACTTCAGATAATGTCATGGATCGCCTTGTTGTGCGGCTTCCCTGCGGGTGGCATTGTCGGCGCATCATGTTCGAGCACATCAACTATCCCCTGATCATCGCCGCGGCTTTCCTCGGTGCCGGCAGCCCGGGGCCTTCCACGCTTGCAATCGCCGGAACGGCAATGGCGCAGGGACGCGGGCAGGCGCTTGCGCTGGTTGCTGGCATTTCAACGGCTTCGTGGACCTGGTCGATCGCGGCAGCGCTCGGCCTAAGCGCCATCATGTTCGCCAATGCGTGGGTGTTCGAGGTGTTGCGATACCTGGGCGCCGGCTATTTGCTGTTCCTTGCCTATAGGAGCGCGCGCAGCGCAATGTCGCCGGCACATACCAAGCTCCGCTCCGTGACGGCCCGAAGCCGCCAAAGCGCCTATGGCAAGGGGCTGGCGATGCATCTGACCAATCCGAAGGCCATCCTGTTTTTTGGCGCCCTTTACTCTGTCGCCGTGCCTGTCACCGCAACGGCTCTGGAGATAGCGTCCGTCGTTGTTGTCGTTGGTGTGCAGAGCGTGGCGATCTTTGTCACCTATGCAGTTCTCTTCTCCAATCCGCGGATTGTCGGGATCTACGTTCGTCTCAGGCGCTGGTTCGAGGGCGCATTCGCCCTGGCGTTCGGATTTGCGGGATTCAAGCTTCTGACCGCCAGGCTCTGACAGCGCTATCGAAGCGGCGGCTAAAACGCGCCATTGTTGGTTAACGGCGCGTTAACCGTTTGAGCGCAGGCTGATCATCAGACATGCCAATCCACTCCTCCCAAGAACGGCATGGCGAACAAGGGCGGCGAAAGCCGCCCTTGACCGTTTCAGGGCTTACTGTCTTCCAGAAACTTCCCGATCCGCACAATTGCCTTCTCGATGTTGTCATCGGAGTTGGCGCAGGAGACGCGGATATAGCCTTCGCCCAGCACGCCGAAATCCGGCCCTCCGATCAGCGCCACGCCGGCTTCCTCCAGCAATGTGCTGGCGAGCAGCTTGGCTTTCCAGCCGGTGGCCGAGATGTTCGGAAACGCGTAGAACGCGCCCTTGGGCAGAACGCAGGAGACGCCGGGCAGGGCATTGAGCAAATCGGTGACCAGCTTGCGACGCCGGTCAAAGGCCACCAGCATCTCGTCAACCGCATCCTGGGGGCCGTCGATGGCGGCGATCCCGGCAAATTGCGAGGGCGCGTTGACGCAGGACCAGCAATTGACGGCGAGCTTGCGGGCATAGCCGATCAGGCTGTCGGGCCAGATCGACCAGCCCATGCGCCAACCGGTCATGGCCCAGGTCTTGGACCAGCCGTTGAGCACGATCAGACGGTCGCGGATTTCGGGATAGGTGAGGAGCGAGGTATGGCTCTCGCCGTCATAGGTCATGACGTCGTAGATCTCGTCGGACAGGATGGCGACCTGCGGATGGTCGGCAAGCCCCGCCACCAGCTTGTCGATCTCGGCCTTCGGAGTGACGCCACCGGTCGGATTGGCCGGCGAATTGAGGATCAGCAACCGGGTCTCGGGCGTGATCAGGGCGAGCGTTTCCTCGGCGGAGAAGGCAAAGCCGTTCTCCTCCCGCATCGGCACTGGAATGGGGCGTGCGCCAACATGCTCGATCATCGACCGGTAGATGGGAAACCCGGGATCGGGATAGAGGATATCGACGCCGGCTTCGCCCAGCATGCGGATCGCAGCATACATTGTGGGCTTGCCGCCCGGCATGATCATGACGCTCTCGGGAGAGATCTCAAAGCCGGTCATGCTCAGCGTCCGGCGGCAGACAGCCTCGCGTGCCGGCAACAGGCCGTTGGCCGGCGTGTAGCCATGATGACCGTCACGCAACGCCTTGACGGCGGCCTCGACGATATGCGCAGGCGTCTTGAAGTCCGGCTGGCCGATTCCGAGGTTGATGATATCGCGGCCCTGGTTGGCCAGATCCGTGGCGCGGGCGAGAACGGCGAAGGCGTTTTCCTCACCTATGCGATCAAAAGCTGCGACTGGCTGTATCATGGGCGTTTTTTCCTCTCCCGGCAGTTGTTTTGTCGAGGCAACTCATGTCCTATCCCTGCGCGAAATTCAATTCAGGCAACACAAATGAGCGATTTGAGCAACTGGAAGTCCCGCCCGGCACCCGAGGGCTTCTCGGTTACCGGGCGGTATGTGATGATCGAGCCGTTCCGCCGCGATGTGCATGAAGCCGCGTTGTGGGAAGCCCTGGGCGGCCCCGGTGTCAATGAGCTCATCAGATATTTTCCGAACGGACCCTACGATGCCCCCGGACAGTTGTCCGATTGGCTCGATGCCAATATCCGGGCCGGCATGGTCGTAAGCGTCTTCCGCAGCCGCCGGACCGGCGACATTGTCGGTATGGCGTCCCTGATGCGTGCCGATCCCGCCAACGGTGTGGTAGAGGTCGGGTCGGTTGCGCACGGCGCCGCGATGGCCCGGACGCCGATGTCGACGGAAGCGCATTATCTGATGGCACGGCATGTGTTCGAGGATCTCGGCTATCGCCGCTACGAATGGAAATGCCACAATGAGAATGCGCCATCAAAGGTCACGGCAGTCCGGTTGGGATTTACGTTCGAGGGCGTGTTCCGCCAGCACATCGTCTCCAAGGGGCAAAATCGGGATACGGCCTGGTTTTCGATGATTGACGGGGAGTGGCCGATCCTCAGAACGGCATTCGAGGCGTGGCTTGACCCGTCCAATTTTCATCTCGACGGTCAGCAGAAAACTCGTCTGGAGGATCTGAGGCAGTCTGACGGATGAGGCATCTCCGGCGCGCCAAGGCTGATGAACGCCAGCTTCTCGAGGATTTCCAGCACGCGGCCTATTCGCGCACCGAGGCTGCGGTGGGCGCACGCGCCATCCCGCTGGAATGGGACTATGGCGCGATCATGGATGAGTGTGAAGTCTGGCTCAACGAAGAGGGAGAGGTGCTTCTCGGCGCCCTGATCCTGCGGGTCATGCCGGACGAGCTGTCTCTCGAATCAATCGCCACCGCGCCGCAGTCGGCACGATCGGGCCGCGGACGCTTGTTGCTCGAGGCTACATTCGAACGGGCACGGCAGTTGGGCCTGAACCGGGTTTCGCTGATCACCAACAGCCTCAATCCCGCTCTTTCATGGTACAAGCGGATGGGCTTCACGGTCGACAGTGAAGACGTTAAACCCGGTCGGGTCGTGGTTCACATGTCGGCGAGGGTGCCGGAAACCGGCCCTGATTCGGAAAAGGAAGTTTGATGAAAGTTGAGTGCAAGCCTATGGCTGCTACCACAACCAGCCAGTCGCAGGGTCCGGTGACCGCTGCAGAAAGAGCCATGAACCATGAGTGAGCGCGGGACTTCCAACCGGTCATCGGCGATAGCGGCAGCTGTCATTCTCGGCGTCACGGGCCTGGTTTTCTACTTTATGCCGGCGATGATGATGTCGCTCTCCGAGGTATCGCCATGGCTGTCCTATGCCCTGGGGATCTTCTTCGTGCTGGCGTTTTTTGCCGTGTTCTGGTTGCGCGGAAAACGGCAGCAAAAACGTGAAGAAAATCGGGACTAGCTCTCGCTCAGGTCTGCAGCGATGCGGCCAGAAGAAGCAGACCCAATGCCATCACGGTGGTGGCCCCCAGAATCTCGATCATGGTGCCGACATGGCCGCCCATCGAGGCGCCGGCAATTCGCACGGCGGCACCCTTCGCCATCACGGCGAGCGTCGCCAGCGCCGAAACGGTGATCGCTGTGCCGATCGCCATGGCGAAGGCCGACGTGATTCCCGCCAGCCAAAGCCCGTTCAACATCGAAAACGTCAGCACGATAAGGGCGCCCGAACAAGGCCTGAGGCCGACAGCGATCACGGCGCCCCAGGCCTCGCGCAGGCTGAAATTCCGGCCGGAGATCAGGCTGGGCGGTGGGAGATGGGCATGACCGCAGCTGGAGCAGACTTCGCCCTCTGCATGCGCGTGATGATGATGTTGGTGATGGTGATCGTGGTGCGCCTGCGCTGCTGCCGAAACCGCCAGGGGCTGGCTGCTTCTCAAGGAGACGAGCTTTCGGCTGAGCAGCCAGAAGCCAAAGGCGGCGATCAGCGCATAACTGGCGACTTCCATGAAATGGGTCGCCTGAGTCATCGAAATTGCCAGGCCGCGCAGCAGATAATAGGCGGCGCCGACCACCGCCACAGCCGTTGCCGCCTGCAGCATGGAGGATAAAAACGCCAGGAGAACGCCACGCCTGAGCGCCACTTCATTGGCAATCATGTAGGAGGAGATGACCGCCTTGCCGTGGCCGGGGCCTGCGGCGTGGAACACGCCATAGAGAAACGAAAGGCCGATCAGTCCCCACATCTGCCAGGGATCGGTCCGCATGGCTTTCAGGTACCCTGTCAGGGATCTGTAGAACGCCTGCTGATGCTCATTGATCCAATTCAGGAACGAGCCGCCAAAGCCGTTCGGTGAAAAAGACGGCTCGGCAGAGCCGATTCCGAGCGAGGATTGGGCATGCGCCGCCCCGGCCAGGAGCACACAGCCGACCACTGTTGCCAGGATCACACGAGCTGCCACGCTGCTCATTTGCATTCCAGTTCCAGCCGGGTAGCGAGCAGCTTGGAAAGGTCGCTGCTCTCGGTCGTTTCAAAAAAAGCTTCGGTCAAGGATGCCTGGTTCTGCATGATTATCTCATCGAAATCCGGTCGGACCACCTTGCGGGCGCATTGCGCGGCCGAGCCGCCCGTCACCGCCATGTCTTCGTCGTTGATGAAATCGAGAGCCGCATACATGGTGGGATCAAATACGCCGACGGCAATCTTGCCCTTGAGCTGCATGCTGGTCTCAGGCACCAGGGCGAAGAACATCAGCAACTGCCCATCCTGATAATCGACCTTGATGGTCTCCGGAAGCGACGTGCCGACGTCCTTACCATTGACCGTCACGTTGGTGTAATAGTCGAAGTCGGCCAGGGACTGGGTCACCATGTCGCCGATCTGTGCGAGTTCGTCCGCGTCGAGTTGCATGTCGGAATTCATGTCGAAATCCATGACCACGCTGGACGAGAAAACCTCGTCGAATCGCCAGACATTGCGCAACTCGATGATATGGCCATCGGCCGAGGTTTCGATCTCCAGCCGCGCATCGGCGAAGACATGCGGGTGCGCCAAGGCGGGGGCCGGAACCAGCAAGGCTGCAAGCACCGCGAGGGCAGGCAGTCGCGGCATCAGGTGAGGTGTCATGGTGCGCCGATCTGTTGGTCTCTGATTAAAGCTTCCCATGGCAGCGAATATGGACGAAATTTCGACGAGCGCCAGATGCCGCGACAATGGGAATCCATCCGCCTCACGCGTTTGTCTTGAACCACTGGCTGAGAAAATCGACAAAGGCGCGGACCTTGGCCGGAAGATAGCGACGATGCGGGTAGATCGCATAGATTCCCCGGTCTGTGAGAAGATAGTCTACCAGGATAGGCACCAGCTTTCCCTGGTCCTGCCGTTCCTTGAAAATGAAATCGGGCAGGACCGCGACCCCGAGGCCGGCTTCGGCCGCGCGCATGGCCGTCAGCGGGCTGTTGACCTCAAGCCGGCCATGCACGGAGACCGAGAACACGGATCCATCCTTGTTCTCGAAAGGCCAGTTGTTCAGGGTCCGGCCGTTCGTGTCGACAATGCAGGGCATGCCGGCGAGTTGGGACGGATGCGTGATCGGCCCGTGTCGCTCGATGAACTCGGGCGAAGCGCAGGCAATGAGAGAGAAAGCCGAGAGTTTTCGTGCGATCAGTCCTGAATCCTCAAGCCGCGTGATGCGGATCGCCACATCGTAGCCTTCCTCGACCAGATCGACGAAGCGGTCGTCCGAGATGATCTCCAGCGTCACATCCGGGTGGGCCGCGGCGAAATCGATCAGGGAGCGGCCAATAGCGGCGTCGGCAAAGGTCCGTGGCGCCGACACCCGTATGCGGCCCTTGAGATCCTTCGAGCCTTCCCGGACAAGATCGGCGAGGTTGTCGATTTCCTTGAGAATGTCCGAGGCGGTCCGGTAGTAGGTATGACCGGCCTCGGTCAGTGAGAACTGGCGGGTGGTGCGGTTGAGCAACAAGGCGCCGAGATCATCCTCGAGTTCGCGGACATATTTCGACAGGAGCGCCTTGGAGCGGCCGACCTTGCGTGCGGCCGCGGAAAACCCCTCCGCCTCGACCACATCAATGAAGGCGCGAATGCGGGTCAATGTGTCCATGCTGGTCAAATCCCTGGGGTTCACGCCGGGTTGGCGCCGGCATTGTCGTCATAAGCCGAACAGTTACCGGATATTCGTTCAAGGAACCTCTATTTCAAGAGGTCGCGCAGAAATCTCTTGATTGCGACAGGCAAAACTCTTATCCGCGAATTGCCCAAAGTCGCACGTGCCTGTGGGTGTCCGCCGACCCTCGTTATGGTGAGGACTCGGTAAGGTACCTGGAACTAACCCCTCCAGTCGTTTCTCCGGCCAACCGGTTGATCGAGGACATCTTGAAGCAACGACGGTGCGGGCCTTTCTGGTGTCTGCCGGCTTTCCAACAGCCGGGGTTACTGAAGAGGCACACCTTCATTGCCGAACGTGCGGTTGGGATTCCCTTCCAATCCAAGGCAGACATGAGCGGATGATCGCCCGTCAAGGCGCTTGTCCTTCGACGCATCAGGCGTCCGTACCCTCTCCGGTTCCTCCAAAGGCCGGATCCGGGATGGCCGGTTGACGCTCTGTCTGGATCTGGCCCTCTGGGCCTGGAGTGGAGCACAAGATGACTGGACAATTCGCGCCTTTCGCCGACGCAGGCTTTGCCATCGACCAGGAATTGGGCACAGATGCCGTTGCACGCGAAGCCCTGCTCGACCGTGTGATGGGCGAGGGACGCAAGCGGAAGAGTTCCGAGAGGCTTCGTCGCGGCAGGCTGCCGTCCGCCGGGCTTGCCTTCGTCGCGCGCAGCGGTTCCGGATCCGTAATCGGCAGCGTTCGGCTGTGGGATGTTGCCTGCAGCGACACGACTCTGTTGCTGCTCGGGCCGCTGGCGGTCGAGACGTCGGTGGCCGGGCAGGGGATCGGCGCGGCGTTGATGCGACATGCCATGGCGCAGGCCGCCGAACTGGGACATGGCGCGATCATTCTTGTCGGTGATGCGCCCTACTATGCCCGTTTCGGTTTCTCAGCCGAAAAGACCGGTGGCGTGATGATGCCGGGGCCGGTGGAACGCGACCGTTTGCTCGGCTGCGAACTCAGGGACAGTTACCTCGATGACGCCGGCGGTCTTCTGGTTGCACGGGGACGGCGGGTGGAGCCGCGGAAATCGCCCGGCGATGCAGTGTCGCAGCCGAGCTCCGCAGATTTTGTCCGGGTCGCCTAGTGGTCTGGTGGGGCGATTTGTCCAGACAGATGGGGACCATCTGTCTGGATCGCACCACTAGCTGTGCTGAATTGATGCCATGTATCAAAATAAATGCGCCGGAGCGGAGGGGCTTCGGCGCATTCGCGGTGAAAGGGATCTATGCGGTCAGAATACGACGCCGTTGCCGAAATTGACCGGACCCGAGGGATATTTCCTGGCCGCCTGGTCCTGAGCGTCGGAAATTCCGGAGGTCGAGGTGCAATCGATGCCGGCCTTGGCAGCCTTTGCCGGGGCCGTGGCGCACAGGGAGGCTTGCGTCTCGACTGTTTCAGCGAATGCCGGCGCCGAAGAGAAAGACAGCATGGCGGCCAGTGCGAGCGTTGCGGTAAGAGTCATCTTGGTCATGATCGTCTCCTTTGAGGACATATGGAAATTGTCGTGCCGGGTTGGTGTCGTTCACTCGAGCCGGCGATGACCGCTATCTGGGGCTCGGACGGCCGGCCTGCCGCGCGACTTTGAAAACCGGGGCGGAAGTTTCAGTTTCGGCGCATGATTTCCGGAATCGATTGGACTATCATCCGGCCAGCGCCTATCTCGATTGAGCTGTCAGAGGCTGGTTGAACCGGATCAGCGAAAAACGCGGACTTGAAGATGTCATTCGAATTGACCCTGGCTGGTTTTGTCGACCTGATCCTGCGCGGCGGCACATTTGGCGTGTTGCTGCTCATCGTCATCCGCTTCATGCAGCGGCCGGAATTCGGATCGCTGTGCGCAACCGGCATCTTGTTCGGTGTCACGGGACTGGTGGAAATTATCCTCAATTCGCCCCCTGTGCTGCAACTCCTGGCGCCCGCCGACATCGTGATGATCAGTTTCCAGCAATTTCATTTCATCTCACTTTGGTGGTTCATTCTTGCGCTGTTTAACGACAGGTTCAGGTGGCGGCTCTCCTGCTTCTGGCCGCTGGCCGCCTCGGGGCCGCTGATTGCCGGCGCCTCACTGGCGCCTGGCGACCTTCGGTGGTGGTTCACGATCGCACTGGTCTCCCTGAACGTGATCATGTTGGCGCTGATCATTCATACGGCCTTGCGCAATCGGGCAAGCGATCTCATCAACGACCGGCGCAACTTCAGCCTGGCGCTCGCCTTTTCGGTTCCGCCCTTCACCTTGTTCGTGTTTGTCACAAATCTGATCAGCGTTGGCGCGCCGTTAAACTCAACGCTCTGCCTGATATACTCGGCGGTCTATTTCCTTCTGGCCTTGGGGTTTTCCTATTGGCTGACTTCGCTGAAGGAAGGTCTGTTCCAGTGCTCCGGCAACGGCGCCGTGCCGCCTGTCGTGCGCAGCGATTTGTCGGCGGCGGACCGGCTGGAGCTTGACCGGGTGGTCAAGGCGGTCGAGGCGGGCCTCTATCTTGAGCCGGGCCTGACAATAGGCGGGCTTGCCGCTGTCCTGCACATTCCGGAGCATCGACTCCGGCGCCTGATCAACAGCGGCCTTGGACACCGCAATTTCGCGGCCTTCGTGAATGATTACCGGATCGACGAGGCGAAGCGGCGGTTGTCCAATCCGGACCTGGCGCGCGAGCAGATCATCCAGCATGCGTTCTCGCTCGGCTATGCCTCGCTTGCCCCGTTCAACCGGGCCTTCAGGGAACGGGTCGGCGTCAGCCCGACCGAATTCCGGGAGGAAGCGCTGACGCGGATGGCGGCTGAATAGGCGGAAGACGGGCCTCCGGGCCTCGTCTTGACATGGCGATGGCGCGCACCTATCTCACCGTCTTCGGGTCTGGAGCCCCGGCCGTCCGCAGGCATTGTGCCATGGTGAAGTCTCCGGCTTTCAAGCAGTCACCTTATCGATGACATGCCAGATGGTGGAATGCGGGCGCCCCTTGCATACGGCATGTCATGACAGGAGAACTGCCATGCGTGATCCCACGCCACTGCCACCCTTGAATGCACTGAAGGATCAGGCCCGCCGCCTGAGGAGCCGTCTTGAAGCCAATGGTGAAACCATCGGTCATTCGAAAGCGCTTGAGTTGATCGCCGCCCAGCACGGCTTCAACAATTGGAACACGTTGCACGCCGCCCTCGGGAACCGGTCAGGGCCTGAAAGCCTGGTGCCCGGCGCGCGTGTAACCGGCGCCTATCTCGGGCAGCCCTTTGCTGCCCGCGTTGTGGGCATCCAGGCAATGACCTCCGCGCCGGGGAATTTCCGGGTCTCGCTGGATCTCGATGAAGCCGTCGATGTGGTCACCTTCGACAGCTTCTCAGCCTTCCGCAAGCGCGTCAACGGCGTGATCGGCAAGGACGGCGCCAGCCGCGAGCGGACCTCGAACGGCCGTCCGCAACTGGAACTGTCCTGGACCTGAGCGGGTGAGCTAGCCCGCGATGTCGACGACGCCACAGTCGCCTGCTTGCGATCCGAACGCCAGCAGGCGACCTGGCTTGTTCCAGGCCATGGCGGTGATCGGGCCCTGGCCCGGTCGCCTGAGCAGGGCTTCCTTGCTGTCGGCGATGCGGACGGCAAGCACCATGCCATCGCCGAAGCCGATGGCGACGAGGTCCTCGATCGGATGGCATGCCACGCAGGTCACCATGGTGTCGGCGCGTTGGCCGAGCTCCAGTGGCGCCTTGCCCATTGGTCCGTCCTTGCCCGAGAACGGCCAGACGATCGCCGAGGGCGCGCCGGATGACGCGAGCCATTTGCCCTTGGGCGACCACGACAGGGATTTGATCTTTGCGGGATAGCCGGTCATGCGCATATGGCGCTGTTCTGCGCCGGGCTTGCCGTCAAGCTTCCAGCCGTGCAGGGCGTTTTCCTGCATCGCGGTAACGAGAAAGCGGCCATCGGGACTGAACATCACCTGATTGTGGGCGCCCTTCCATTCGAAATCAAGCGCCGGTGCGCTGCCCTGCACAAAGGCCAAGGAGACACCGTTGTAGCGCGCCATGGCTATCCGCAGACCTTTCGGCGCAAAGGCGAGGCCTTCGATGGTGCGTGCTTCCTCGAACGTCCGTTCGTTTCCGTCGGCAAGCAGCACGGTCGCCTGACGGCCCTCGGAGAAGGCAATCGCGCCTTGCGGACCAGTGGCAACAACGCCGACCCATTTGCGGGCGGCGGGGCGCAGCGTCGTCTCGGTTCCGTCGGAGCCAAGCCGCATCACCTTGCCGTCCTCGCCGCCTGTGATCAGGCTCTGGCCATCCCATGTCACGCTTGCAGCCAGCAATCCGTCATGAAGTTCATGACGGATGGTTCCATGATCGAGGCGGACCACGAGGCCGGAGGCCAAGGCAAAGGCCGGGACCTCCCCCAGGAACGCGACCGAAAGGCAATGGTCGTCGAGATCTATCGGCGCGACAGTTGGCATGATCGATCGTCCTCAGGCCTGGCAGGCCAGGAAGGTCCGCTCGAGCTTCTCCCGATCCAGGTTGCGACCGATGAAGACCAGCCGGCTTTCGCGTTTCTCGCCATCTTTCCACGGACGCTGGTGATCGCCCTCGACGATCATGTGCACGCCCTGGATGACGTAGCGATCGGCGTCACCCTCAAAGGCGATGATGCCCTTGAGCCTGAGGATATTCGGACCCTCGAGCTGGGTGATCTTCTCGATCCAGGGGAAGAACCGCTTCGGATTGACGGTACCTGCGCGCAGCGACACCGACTCTATCGTCAGATCATGGATGGCCGAAGGGGCAGGATGATCATGGTCGCCGTGACCGTGATGATCGTGGCCGTGATGGTCATGCCCATGATGGTGGTCGTGCTCATGGTCGTGATCGCAATCCGGTCCGCAGGCGTGATCGGGGTGGTCGTGATCGAGGAAATGCGGGTCGTTGTCGAGCGCCCGGCTCAGATCGAAGGCGCCCCGGTCGAGTACGGCGTCAAGCGACACGGCGGCGCGCTCGGTGCGGTGGATCCGTGCCGACGGGTTGATCGCGCGCACCGTGCGCTCGACGGCTTCGAGCTCCTCGGGGGTGACGAGGTCGGTCTTGTTCAGGATCACCACATCGGCAAAGGCGATCTGGTCTTCGGCCTCCCGGCTGTCCTTGAGCCGGGCCGGCAGGTGTCGCGCATCGACAAGTGCCACGACAGCATCGAGCCGGGTCTTGGCGCGCACGTCTTCGTCCATGAAGAATGTCTGGGCGACCGGCACCGGATCGGCGAGGCCGGTTGTCTCGACTATGATCGCGTCAAAGCGGCCCGGCCGGCGCATCAGGCCTTCCACCACGCGGATCAGGTCGCCGCGCACGGTGCAGCAGACGCAGCCATTGTTCATTTCGTAGATTTCCTCGTCGGATTCCACGATCAGGTCATTGTCGATGCCGATTTCGCCGAATTCATTGACGATCACCGCATAGCGCTTGCCATGCGGTTCGGAGAGAATGCGGTTGAGCAGGGTGGTCTTGCCGGCGCCGAGGTAGCCGGTCAGCACGGTCACGGGGATCGGGGCAACGGATGTGAGGACGGGCGCTTCGCTCATGGGGACTCTCAGTCTGGATGGAGTTATTGGCTCCCATATAGGCGCTTCGTCCGTCTTATGCCACTCACAAGGCGATGATGTGATGCGCCAGGGCCAGGCCCGACTGGTGCGCGGCCTCGGCCCGGGCGTCGATGCACCAGTCGCCGCACGCAAACAGCGTGTCGTCGGCATTGCCGATGAACGGTGCGTCGAGTGGCATTTCAACCAGAGCATGGCGCCAGAAGTGAAGATCGAGATGCGCAGGTGTGGGCAGGTCCGCGCCAAACCCTGATTGCGCGCGCATGGCAACCATCATCGCCGCAGAAACGGTTTCCCGATCGCTTTCGCTGTGCGCGCGGCTCCAGTCGGGTGCGGCGTGCAGCACAAAGGTTTCGCCGGTCCGGCCCGGTTTTGAGCCGTTTCGCGCGATCAGTGCCAGCACCTCGCCAGCCTTGCCACGGATCAGATCCTGCATGTCTTCGCCAAGCGAGCTTTCGAAGGCCAGCATGGCCGTCCAGCACGGCGCCATGCGAACCGCTTCAAGGGCGGAAAAGGCGAGATCGAGCGAGGCGATGAGAGCATGAGCCTGGGGTGCAGGGATTGCAGTCGCAACCCGTTCTGCCGAGAAAACACGCTCGGTCCCATCGCTGATTTCGGCCCGTACGCTGTAACATCCGTCCGCTCGGGAAATCTGCGTCGCCCGCGTTCCGAATTGCACCTCAAGGCCCTGAGCCAAAGTCTTGCCGATTGTGGACATGCCGGGGTTTCCCACCCACCACGGCCTGGCACTGTCTTTCCCCCTCGGCCTCCAGGCAACGACATCGCCGTCCTCGGCGAGGCGATTGATCAAGGCTGTGAATGCGGGTGTGCGGCTGGTCAGATACTGGGCGCCATGGTCAAAGCTTCCGAACGCGCTGCGGCGCGTGGAAAGCCGGCCCCCCGGCGCGGTTGATTTGTCGATCAAGGTCACTTTCGTGCCATGGGTCGCCAATTGTTTTGCCAAGGTCAAGCCGGCGAGCCCGGCGCCGATAACGAGTATATCTACGGCACTCATTCTGATATCTCTATGTATTGGGTCCGCGAGACTGCGGGACCGGATCAACAAGACAGATTTATGTTTGCAAAACAAGCGGGTTGCAGGCCGCCCCGCTTCCAGAAATCATAAAGACATTGGTATGTGACGGCAAAGCCGCTTTCAATCAAGCTCGCTCACTTCGAAGGCCGCCATGTCCGCCAGCAATTCGGCAAGCCCGCCCACGGCCCGAGCCAGGATGGCTTCGCCTTTGAGAGCGCTGGCCCGGCTGGCCTTGCCGGCTGCGCCATGCATGTTGAGATCGGACATTTTCCAGCCAAACGCATGCGGGCCATAGGCGCGCAGATGCGTGAACCGTTCGGCATATTCGGCCTGCCGCGACGGGAAGTCCTGAAGTGCCCCGAGGCGGACCAGATCCGGCCTTATCGCCAGCATCACCGAGGTCTCGATATCGCCGGCATGGATGTCGAGGGCCTTGTCGGCGGGACTGATGAGGCCATCGGGAACCCCGAACCGGGTCCAGCTTGTGGCAACGGCGAGCATGTTGAATCGGACACGGGCTTCCGTCGCCACGATTGTGAGCAGCGGTGAGTTTCCGCCATGCGCATTGAGCAGCAGCAACCGGCGCACATCACGGGCGGCGCATTCCGCGGCGATTCCGAGCCATCGATGGACGGCTTCGTCGAAGGCAAGCGTTCGCGTTCCTGACACATCCATATGCTCGATAGAGTAACCGACTGATTCGACAGGAAGGAGTTCAGGCTTGATGGTCCCCTCGGCGGCCTCGCAAAGCCTGGTGGCAACGGCCTGTGCGATCAACGCATCGGTTTCGAACGGGAGATGCGGACCGTGCTGTTCATGAGCTCCCAGGGGCAGGATTGCGATCGGGATGGATTGTGTGGGCATGTGGTGGTTTTTCCGCTCAGGCTTGGATAGGCTGGAAGAGCCTAGGGTGATGGATCAAAGGCCGCAAGAAGGAGCTGTCCATGTCCGGTAAAAAGAAAAACAAGACCAAGAAGGCGAAGAAGAGCGCCCAGGCCGAAGCGCTTTCGCTGATCAACCAGGTTGCGCGGAACGCACGCACGGCCTTGTCGCGTCATCTGCTCGACCTCGGGCTTTATGCCGGGCAGGATGGTGTGATGCTGGCGCTCGACAGCAATGACGGCCAGACGCCAGGCGCCATCGCTGCATCGCTTGGCGTCAAGGCGCCGACGATCACCAAGACCATCGGGCGGCTGGCGGCACAAGGGTTCGTGCGGCGCGAAGGCTCCAAGGAAGACGGCCGAATGATGCTGGTGTTTCTCACCGATGCCGGGCGGGACCAGATCAAGTCGGTCCGCAAGTCGCAAAGGCGTACCGAAAAGGCAGCTTTCGCAGGGCTGAAAGACAAGGATGTCGCGCAACTCCTCGATCTTCTGTCCACGGTCGACGCCAGCATCGCCGCTGACCTGAGGTCCAAGAACGCGGGTACTGCCGACCGTATACTTGATCCGGAAGCGCTGGAACCTCAGGAAAACGATCTTCCTGTTGGTGATGAACCCGTTCCGGAAACTGATTGATTGCCAGCCCGGTTTAAACCTTTTAGATTTGTTTAAACGTTTGAATCGGGGCGGGGCGCCCCGCCATTGGGAATCGGGTTTTGGCTCAAAAAATCAAACTTTCTACAATTGCGGAGGCCCTGGGCCTTTCCACCGCAACCGTTTCCCTGGCGCTGCGCGACAGCCCCCTGGTCGCCGATGTCACGCGCGACCGCATCAAGGAAAAGGCGATCGAACTCGGCTACATCTACAACCGGCGTGCGGCGTCTCTCAGGACGTCGCGGTCGGGCATCATTGGTGTTGTGGTGCATGACATCATGAACCCGTTTTACGCCGAGATTTTGAAAGCGATCGAGACCGAACTTGACCGCAGCCGACAGACCTTCATTCTTTCCAACCACTATGATTCAGTCGAAAAGCAGCGCAACTTCATTGAAACACTGCTGCAACTTGGCGGCGATGGCGTGATCATGTCGCCGGCAATTGGAACGCCGGCTTCCGACATCCGGCTCGCAGAGGACAACGGCATGCCCGCCATCCTGATCGCACGCTCCGTGCCCGAGATCGATGTGCCGACATTCCGTGGCGATGATGCCTATGGAACCGCGCTTGCGACCAATCATCTGATCAGCCTGGGACATACCCGCATCGCCATGATCGGCGGCACGGATCACACATCGACAGGCCGCGACAGATATGCCGGCTACGCCAATGCGATGAAGAAGGCAGGCCTCGAGCTCGATCCTGCGCTGCGGATACCCGGACCGCGAACCAAGCAGAGCGGCTTCGAGGCGGCGGTGAATTTTCTCGCCAATCCGCTCAAGCCGACGGCCGCGGTGTGCTGGAACGATCTTGTGGCGATCGGCCTAATGAACGGGATCGCTCGCGCCGGACTGGTGCCTGGCAAGGACATCTCGGTCACCGGTTATGATGATCTCGAGGAAGCGGCGATCGCCACGCCGGCGCTGACGACGGTCTGGAACGGGCAATCCGAAGTCGGGCGCTTCGCCGCCCGCGCGCTGCTTGACAAACTCAACGGATCAAGCGAAGCCGATGGTCTCCATCTGATCAAGCCGGAAATGCGGATCCGGCAATCCACGACACCGCTCAACCCGGGAGCAGGACGATGAACACCACCAAAGCAACCATTCTCATTCCAGGCCGTATCAATCCGCGTGTCCGGGAGCGCGTCGAGGCCGAATTCGACGCCATCGCGATAGAGACGGCCGATGCCGCGCTGCTGGATGGCGACACAAAGGCGAAGGTCAGCGGCATTGCCTGCGCGACGACCATCGACGCGGGTTTCATCGATGCATTTCCCAATCTGGCGATCATCGCCAATTTCGGCGTCGGTTACGATGCGGTGGATGCGAAGCACGCGGCCACGCGCGGCGTCATGGTCACCAACACGCCGGATGTTCTCTCCGACGAGGTTGCGGATACTGCCGTCGGCCTGCTGCTCAATACGGTGCGCGAATTTCCGAAAGCCGAGACCTACCTTCGGGCAGGGCGATGGGCCACGGAGGGCGCATATCCGTTGACGTCGCTCACCTTGAGGGGGCGGACGATAGGTATTTTCGGGCTTGGCCGGATCGGATTGGCAATTGCCAAGCGTCTGGAAGCCTTCGGCCTGCCGATCCACTATCATACGCGCACCAGAAGGGATGATGTCGATTATCCCTGGCACGACAATCTGGCGGGATTGGCAAAGGCCGTGGACACGCTGATCGTGGTGGTTCCCGGCGGTGCGGCGACCGAGAAGGCCGTCAATGCCGAAGTCCTTGATGCGCTGGGAACCCAGGGCGTGCTGATCAGCATCGGTCGCGGATCGACGATCGACGAGGATGCGCTGATTACGGCGCTTGCCGACCGTCGCATTGCCGCCGCCGGGCTTGATGTCTTCGCCAACGAGCCGAACGTGCCCCAGGCGCTGATGGACCTGCCGAATGCCTGCCTGCTGCCGCATGTCGCCTCGGCGTCGGTGTCGACGCGCAACGCGATGGCGGATCTGGTGGTGGACAATCTCGGGGCCTGGCTTGATGGCAAGCCGGCGATCACGCCGGTGCCCGAATGCGCAGGTCTCGACAGAAAGAACGCCTGAGCGCACTTTTGTCACTGGCCCTGCAAGTGCAGGCGCGTCTGATGTCTATTCGGCCGCCTGCGCAGGGTGGGCATGCCGCGCCCTGACGGCTTCGCCGAAGGCCGCGAAGATCTTGTCGGAGATTGCGTCGTTGCCAACCCAGTATTCGGGATGCCATTGCACGCCGATGGCAAAGCCCGGCGCATCGATGACGCTGACGGCCTCGACGGTTCCGTCTTCGGCGACTGCCTCGACTGCGAGCCGCGGCGCCAGTTTGGAAATGGCCTGACGATGCAGCGAGTTTACCTGGACCTGGCCGCCGCCGACAATCGCCGCAAGGCAGCTTCCCTCCTTCACCTCGATTGAATGCCGGATCGCGAAGGCAACATCCCGGTCTTCGGTTTCGGGCTTGCGGTGGTCGAGCCGTCCCGGAAGCTCCTGGATCTCGGTGGCCAGGGAACCGCCCAGCGCGACATTCAATTCCTGTATGCCACGACAGATCGCAAGCAGCGGAACGCCGCGCTCGATGGCGCGACGAATGAGCGCCATGCTGAGACGGTCGCGAGCCGGATCAAACGGGCCATGGCTCTCGGTCTCTTCCTCTCCGTAGTTGGAGGGATGAACATTGGTGCGCGATCCGCTGATGAGAACGCCATCGACACGGTCGAGCACCATGTCGACGTCGGCGCCGTCGCTCAAGGCCGGAACAATAAGCGGCAACACGTTTGAGCCATTGACGGCGGCCATGATGTATTGGTCGGGTGACGCATGCCATGTATATCCATCAAAGCTGCGGATATCGGCTGGTATGGCGACAATTCCACTGTGCATCGTCTCGTTTCCCTGGTTTGCAGAGCTGCTTTGACGCAGCCCGTCGCTCGTGTTTTCACGGTTCAATCGCGCTTTGTCAATTCCCGAAACTCACCGCTCAGACATGCGGAAAAAGCTGGTCTTTGCGGCTCTGCTCCGTTGCCAAAGCAACTGGCAAAAAATCCTGACCATTGCAGGTAAAATCCCTGCCTTTTGCTTGAAAGGGCCCCGGCAACATGGTTAGGTTCTTTGCATGTCGTCGGGGTTAAAAAATGGCAGGCAAGTCATTTACCCTGCGGCTTGATTCAACTGGGAGGTTTTCATGGATCGTCGTTCCTTTATCAAGAAGGCTGGGGTGGCTGGGGCAGGCGCTGCAGCAGCGACCGCACTGGCCGCTCCGGCCATTGCGCAAACCATGCCGAAAGTCACATGGCGCTGTTCTTCGGGTTTTCCGAAGGCGCTCGATACCATCTATGGCGCGGCCGAGGTTTTCGCTCAGGCGGTTTCCGAAGCCACTGACGGCAATTTCGAGATCCAGGTGTATGGCGCTGGCGAAATCGTTGGCGCGCTCGAGGGCGCAGACGCGGTTCGCGACGGCACCATCGAAATTGCACACACCGCTTCCTACTACTTCTTCGGCAAGGACCCGACCTGGGCCTTCGGCACCGGCGTTCCATTCGGCCTCAACCAGCGCATGACCAATGGCTGGCTCTATGAGGGCGGCGGGATGGACCTGCTCAACGAATTCTATGCCGACAACAACATGATTGCATTCCCCGCCGGCAATACAGGTGCGCAGATGGGAGGCTGGTTCCGCAAGGAAATCAACACTGTTGCCGACATGCAGGGTCTGAAATTCCGCATCGGCGGCTTCGGCGGACGGATCATCCAGGAACTCGGCGTCGTGCCGCAGAACATTCCCGGCGGCGACATCTACGCCGCGCTCGAGAAGGGAACGATCGACGCGGCCGAATTCGTCGGGCCGTATGACGATTCCAAGCTGGGCTTCAACAAGGTGGCGCCGTACTACTACTATCCGGGCTGGTGGGAAGGCGGCGTGACGCTGATGAACCTTATCAACCTCGACAAGTGGAACGAGTTGCCCAGCGCCTACAAGGGCGTGGTCAAGTCAGCCTCGGCTCTCGCCAACAGTGTGATGATGGCGCGGTACGACACATTGAATCCTTCTGCTCTCAAGACGCTTGTTTCCGAGGGCACCAAGCTGCGCCCCTTCAGCCTCGAGATCCTGGAATCCTGCTTTGCGGCTGCCAACAAGGTTTACGCTGAAATCGGCGCCGAGAACGCCGGGTTCAAGAAAATCCACGACAGCTACATGAGCTACCGCGGCGATGGTTATCTCTGGTTCCAGCTGTCGGAATACAACATGGACACCTTCATGATGATCCAGCAGCGCGGCGGCAAGCTCTAACTGAAGCCAGACCTGCCGACCAGAAAGCGTGGCCCTGGATCCGACGAGGATCCAGGGCTTTTTTGTGCCCGCACACGCGGTTCTGGAAAACCAAGCGGCTGCATCGGCTTGAAATCTAGGGGCGCGAGCGGTGGCTGGCTTTGGAAGTCACCTGAAAATCCGGCGGAGTTGCCGCCGGATTAAGCGTGGGCCGGCCTGACCGGTCGCTCAGTTGAAGTTCGGCAATCCGGAGGCGCCGCCGGGGGCAGGCAATCCCCCGGGTGCGGGTAGCCCCCCGGGAGGCGGAAGGGCGCCACCGGGCGCTGCAGGCTCGGCCGGTTCGCCTAAGCCTGGCATCGCCGGCATGCCGTTGCCGGGTTCTCCCAGATTGGGGGCGCCGGGCAAGCTCAGGCCGGAGCCTGGCAGACCAAAGCCGCCGCCGCCGATCGAGTTGATTTCCTGATTGATGTCGCCCTGGTCCATCATGACCGGGTCGGACTTGTAGTGGGTCACCAGCCCGGGAAAGGCGATCAGAATGCCCAGCATGACGACCTGTATGATGATGAAGGGCAGGGTGCCGGTGTAGATCGCCCTGGTGGTTATCGGCTCGATCGTCCGGTTTGTGGTCTCATCATGCCAGGCTTTGATGGGGGCGACGGATCGCAGATAGAAAAGCGCAAATCCGAAGGGCGGCGTCAGGAAGCTTGCCTGCAGGTTGAAGCCGAGCAGAACGCCGAACCAGATCAGGTCGATGCCCAGCTTGTCAGCCACCGGCGCGAGCAGCGGCACCATGATGAATGCGATCTCGAAGAAATCGAGAAAGCAGCCCAGAATGAAGATGATGACCGAGACGGTGATCAGGAAGCCGATCTCGCCGCCGGGCAAGGCCAGCATCAGTTCCTCGACCCAGCGGTCACCCGAAATACCATAGAAGGTAAGGGCGAAGACGCGGGCGCCGATCAGGATGAACATCACGAAGGTTGCGAGCTTCGCGGTGGAATCGAGTGCCTGCAGGAGCGTCTTCATGTCCAGACGGCGCTTCATCAGGGACATGATCAAGGCACCGGTGGCGCCCATGGCGCCGCCTTCCGTGGGAGTTGCGATCCCCAGAAAGATGGTGCCAAGGACCAGAAAGATCAGCGCCAGCGGCGGGATCAGGACGATCACCACCTGTTCGGCCATCCTGGACAAATAACCAAGCTTCATCGAGCGATTGATCAGGGCAAAGCCATAGGGAATGATTGTCGCCACGAGGGCCGACCAGACCACCCGGGTTTCATAGCGCAAGCTCTCGAAAACGAAGTAGTAGCCTGCCAGGAACAGGGCTCCGGCGATCGCCAGGATCACGAACAGCGATCGTCCGCCATTGCCCAGCGGGCGCGCTTCCGGCGGCAGGGCAGGAACCCATTGCGGCTTGATCAGCGTGATGGCAAAGATATAGGCGCAGTACATGGCGACGATGATCATCGCCGGGAAGAAGGCGCCGACATACATGTCGCCGACGGAGCGGCCGAGCTGGTCGGCCATGACGATGAGAACCAGGGATGGCGGGATAATCTGCGCCAGCGTGCCGGACGCCGCGATGGTGCCGGCCGCAAGACCGGGGTGGTAATTGTAGCGCATCATGATCGGCAGGGAGATCAGGCCCATGGCGATCACGGAAGCGGCCACGACGCCGGTGGTGGCCGCCAGCAGCGCCCCGACGAGGACAACGGCGAAGGCGAGGCCTCCGCGCAGCGTGCCGAACAGCTGTCCGATCGTGTCGAGCAGATCCTCCGCCATGCGGGAGCGTTCGAGAACCAGCCCCATGAAAGTGAAAAAGGGAATCGCCAGCAGCGTGTCATTGCGCATGATGTCGAAGACACGATTCATGTTGGCCTGGGCGAGCGGCCAGAAGAGCCGGATTTCCGGCGAAATGTGACTGAGTTCCACGCCGACCACGAAAAAATACATGCCGCCTGCCGCCAGGGTGAAGGCGACCGGATAGCCAAGCAGAAGCATCGCCATCACGGTGATAAACATGATGGGCGCGAGGTTGTGGGCGATCAGATCAAGCATCGGCGCGGTCCTTCATGTCCGCAGCGGCCTCGACTTGCGGCGGCATGGAGTGATCGTGACCCGGCTCCTCCTCCATGAGACCGCGAATGATGGCGATGCGCTTGATGATCTCGGATACTGCCTGGGCGGTCAGCAGAATGAAGCCGGCAAGAACGACCGCCTTGGCCGGCCATATGATCAGGCCGCCAGCATTGCTGGACATCTCGCCACTCTGGAAGGAACGCCAGAAAAAAGGCCAGGCGAGGTATGTCATCATCACGCAGAACGGCAGCAGGAAAAAGAAGTGCCCGAACAGGTCGATCCAGTCACGCGTGCGCTTGGAAAGGTTGCCGGCCAGCACGTCGATGCGGACATGCTCGTTCTTGCGCAGCGTGTAACCGGCGGCAAGCATGAAGACCGCACCAAACAGGTACCACTGGACCTCCAGCCATGCATTCGAGGACATGTCGAAAGCCTTGCGGATCGAAGCGTTTCCTGCGCTGATCAGCACCGCAGCCAGCACCAGCCAGGACACATTGCGCCCGACGAATTCATTGACCCGGTCAATGAACCGGCTCAACACCAAGAAATGTCTCATATTGTCCTCCGGTCACGTCACCTCCTGTTTTCAGGAGTGTGAATAACCATGGTTCCCACCACCGCATCATTACCACCAATGCTGCAGCTTGCCAGTCCATATCAGCAAAAAAGCATGTGGTGCAACGAGTGGTGCATTTGTTTTACCAGTCGTGGTTCTGGCGCGATGTGGCCTTCACCGATGCTTGCCGCTATATCCCTTGCAGGCAGGTCGCAAAGGGGATCGAAGTGCGTGCAGTCGAGTTGTTCGATGTATCGGGGGAAATTGCCCTTGTAACAGGTGGAGGCACTGGTATCGGTTTTGCCATTGCGCGCGCACTGGCGTCAAATGGCGCCAGGGTCGTGCTCGCCGGCAAGGATCAGAAGACCCTTGAGGTGGCGGTTGACGCCCTTGCCGATCTCGGCGGAGAGGCCGTGGCAATTCCGATCGATGTCCGCAGCGACGACATGATCGCTCCATCATTTGATCGTATCGAAACGCTGTTCGGGCCAGTGAGCGTGCTGGTCAACAATGCCGGCATTGCCCATCGCGACAAGGCGGTTCATCTTGACCGCGAGACTTTTCGCGACGTGATGGCGGTCAATGTCGATGGCGCCTTCATGATGGCGCAGGAGGCCGCCCGTCGCATGATCCGCGATGGACGCGGCGGATCCATCATCAACATTTCCAGCGTCCTGTCGGGTCTGCCGATGCGTCAGGTTGCGGCCTACAGCACGTCCAAGGCCGCCATGAGCCAGATGACCCGTTGCCTTGCCCTGGAATGGGCCAAGCACGGGATTCGCGTCAATGAAATACGGCCCGGCTGGTTCGAGACCAGTCTTACCGACCAGTTCCTCAAGGGGCCGGGCGCAGGCATCATGGCTGGCCAAAATCCCCTGGGACGGCTTGGGACCACTCATGACCTCGATGGGGCCGTGCTGCTGCTCGCGTCCAAAGCGGGCATTTACATGACCGGCAGCACCGTCAGCGTTGATGGCGGCCATTCCCTGGGGCGCTAATTCCGTCGTCCCGCCCTTCCCGGGCGACAGATAGTTTCGTTTGAAAGCCGTCTCCGATGGCCTGATTGCGGAGATGGCTCCGGCGTCTGAATTCGATTGACGGTTGCCCTGCATGGCTCAAGTATCAGGGTTTGAGTCATGGGCAAGGAAGAAGGTTCATGATTGTCCGCAGATCGTGCGCGATCTGGATCCGAATGGTTTGAGGAGGCCGTACATGACCGTCCACGACGTTTCACTCGACGACAAGTTCGACCTTGGCAAGGATCGGATCTTTGTCACCGGATCCCAGGCTGTGGTCCGGCTGCTGATGATGCAGCATGAACGTGACCGGCGCGCAGGACTCAACACCGCAGGCTTCATATCCGGATACCGCGGTTCGCCGCTGGGCGGGCTGGACCAGCAGATCAGTCGCGCCGCAAGGCACCTTGCCCCGCGCAACATCGTGTTTCAGCCCGGTCTGAACGAGGAACTGGCGGCGACCGCCTGCTGGGGATCACAACAGGCGGGCCTGGACGGGACCGGCAGGTATGACGGCGTGTTTTCGCTTTGGTACGGCAAGGGACCCGGGGTCGACCGGTCCGGCGATGTGTTTCGCCACGCCAATCTTGCAGGATCGTCGCAGCATGGCGGCGTTCTGGCGCTGATGGGAGATGATCATACCGCGGAAAGCTCCACCAACGCCCACCAGACCGAGTTCAATTTCGTCGACACCATGATCCCGATCCTCAATCCCGCGGGCGTGCAGGAGATGATCGACTACGGGCTTCACGGATTTGCGATGTCGCGCTTCGCGGGCACCTGGGCGGCGTTGAAATGCGTCAAGGACAATGTCGAATCGACGGCTTCGGTCGATGCCGGACTTGATCGGCTGAAAATCGAGCTGCCCGAATTCGCGATGCCCCCGGGCGGGCTCAACATTCGCGCACATGATCTCGATTTCCTCGGGCAGGAAATCCGGCTTCACGAGTACAAGCGTGACGCCGCAAGCGCCTATATCCGGGCCAACGGGCTCAACCGCATCATCTACTCGGGCGGCGCCAACGCCAAGGTCGGCATTCTGACGGTCGGCAAGAATTACCTCGATGTGCGTCAGGCGCTGGATGATCTCGGCATCGACGAAGCACGGGCCAACCAGATTGGCGTGCGGCTGTTCAAGGTTGCCTGCCCGTGGCCGTTCGATCTGGCTGACATGGCCGAGTTTGTCGACGGTCTCGACATGGTGATCGTTGTCGAGGAAAAGCGTTCACTGCTGGAGAGCCAGTTGCGGGAGGCGCTGTACGGAACCGCCCGCCAGCCTGTGGTTGTCGGCAAGCGCGACGAACGCGGCGACTGGCTGTTCCCGGTCAAGGGCGCGCTCGATCCCAATGACATTGCCGTCGCGGTGGGAGAGCGGCTGCTCAAGGTCATCGGCTACGCTGAGGACATAGACGCCAAGGTCAAGCGGATCCGCCAGTTCCAGAGCATGCTCGCCACCGTCTCGGACGTGTCGTCCCGCACGCCCTATTTCTGCTCGGGCTGTCCGCACAACACCTCGACCAGGGTTCCGGAAGGCTCGATCGCGGCCGCGGGCATCGGATGCCATTTCATGTCTTTGTGGATGGATCGGGATACCACCGGCTTTACCCAGATGGGCGGCGAGGGCGCGCAATGGGTCGGGCAGGCGCCGTTCACCACACGCGAGCATATCTTTCAGAATCTCGGCGACGGGACCTACAATCACTCCGGTGTCCTGGCTTTGCGATTCGCCATCGCCGCCGGCACCAACATCACTTACAAGATCCTTTACAACGATGCCGTGGCGATGACCGGCGGGCAGCCCCACGAGGGCAGCCTGACAGCCGACGCCATTGCCCGGCAGGTCCGGGCCGAGGGCGTCGAGCGCATCGCGCTGGTCAGCGACGATCCAAACCGGTATCCCCCCGGGACCGCCTGGCCATCGGCGATGAGTGTGCATCATCGCTCCGAACTGGATGCGTTGCAGCGTGAATTGCGTGAAGTGCCGGGGGTGACGGTGCTGATCTACGATCAGACATGTGCCGCCGAAAAGCGCCGTCGCAGAAAGCGCGGCACCTATCCTGATCCGGACAAGCGGGTGATCATCAACGAACTGGTCTGCGAAGGCTGCGGCGATTGCGGCGTCAAGTCGAACTGCGTTTCCATCCAGCCGGTCGAAACGGAGTTCGGCCGCAAGCGCCGCATCGATCAATCGAGCTGCAACAAGGATTTTTCCTGCATCGAGGGGTTCTGCCCGTCCTTCGTCACGGTCCATGGTGGTCAGATCCGGAAATCCGATAGTTCGGTGCTCAAATCAGCGCCGGATCCGCTCGAAGGGGTGCCTGCGCCGGCCATCGCCTCCCTGGACAATGGCTGGGCGTCCATCATCGACGGCATCGGCGGGACGGGCGTCGTGACAATCGGCGCCATTCTCGGCATGGCCGCGCATCTTGAAGGCAAGGGCTGCGGCATGATCGACATGGCGGGCCTGGCGCAAAAAGGCGGCGCCGTCTTCTCGCATGTCCGCATCGCCAGAACGCCTGGAGATATTCACGCCATCCGGATCTCGGCCGGCAAGGCGGATCTGATCCTGGGCTGTGATCTGGTGGTGTCCGGCTCGCGCAAGGTCCTGACCTCCGTGCGCGAGGGCGAGACGGCCTTTCTGGTCAACACAAGTGAGGTGATGCCGGGCGATTTCGCCCGCAATGCGGATTTCTCCCTGCCGACGGAACGTCTCAGAAGGGCGATCGTGAAGGCGGCAGGCGTCGAACAGACGAGCTTCTTTGATGCAACGGTTGCAGCCACGCGGCTGTTCGGCAATGCAATCGCGGCCAACATGTTCATGCTGGGGATGGCTTCGCAGAAGGGCGCGTTGCCCCTCACGCCGGAATCCGTGGAGGAAGCCATCCGCCTAAATGGCCAGGCCGTTGCCATGAACATTGAGGCGTTCCGCTGGGGGCGCAAGGCCGGGCACGATCCCCAGTCGGTGCAGGCAATCGTTTCCGACACTTTGCCTGCCGATGATAAGGCCGAGCAATCCGTCGCCGATCTCATCGATCGTCGCGCCGATTATCTCCGCGACTATCAGAACGAGGCATGGGCAACCAGGTACCGGGAAACTCTCAGGCCGCTAGTCGAGGCCGAGACGCTCGCCGCTGGCAGGCCGGGACCTGCGTCGGCAGCCGCTGCGCGGTCGCTGTTCAAGCTGATGGCGATCAAGGATGAATATGAAGTGGCTCGGCTCTACAGCGATGGCAGCTTCAAGCGCCAGCTTGCCAGGCAGTTCGAGAGTTTCGACAGGCTGGAGTATCACATGGCGCCCCCGGTACTTGGCCGCAAGGACAGCAAGGGACATCCCGTGAAATCATCGTTCGGCAGGGGGATGTCGGTGCTTTTCCCGGTTCTTGCGTCGCTCCGATTCTTGAGGGGAACCCCGCTGGATGTCTTCGGCTACAGCGACGAACGGCGGATGGAGCGGGATCTTCTCTCAGAATTCATCCTGGAGCTGGGCCAGATGGCCGACGTTCTGCGGGCAAGCAATGTCGAGAAAGTCGCAGAATTTCTTTCTTACCCTATGGATATCAGGGGTTACGGTTATGTAAAATCAAGAAACAAGGAAAAAGTCTACGCAAATAAAGAAATTATTAAGCAAACTGTAATCAATGGAAATAAAATAACGCACGCGGTGGCTGCCGAATAGAAAAGTATTTTGCCTTTTTGGGAATCGCTAGTTTCGGCAATAAGACAGGGAGGTGAACCCGGGTTTGCGCCGAAGCGAATCTGGAGTCCCTCTGCGATAATGTGTTCTTAATTTCCGTTTGGTAGCTTGCGGGCATGAATTCAGGAATCGGTGTTCATGAAAGCGGCTAACAGCACAGCATTCGCGGATGACGTCCGTCTTTCTTTCGTATCGTCGCTGTATCAACAGCGCGGTACGTTGTTTGCGGGCATGATTGCGCATGTGGTGACGGCAATGGCCGTGTATCTGCGCATCAATGACCCGTTCTATCTCTATGCAGCGCTGGCGCTTTTTATCGTCTGGGTGATCCGCAACATCGACATGATGGCGTTCGACCGGCTGCCGAAGGCCGAGTTCAAACTGGCCGACACGTTGCATTGGGAAAAGCGGTATGTGATCGGCTCCTTTGTCACCTGTTCGATTCTGGGAACCATGTGCGGGCACGCCCTGGTCGTCGCTCAGGATCCGTTCGCCGAACTTGTTACGGTGTCGGTGACCCTTGCCAGCATGATTTCGGTCGTCGGACGGAATTTTGGGTCCAAACTCAATGTCGACATGATTATTCTGGCGGCCTGTCTGCCGATCATGGGCGGACTTACCATGGCCGCCGATCCTTTCATGATCCTGATGGCCCTTCTGCTTCTGCCGCTGTTCCTGACCACACGCTCCATGGCAAATGGCGTTCGCGACTTTCTGTTCAACGCGGTGACGGCACAACGCAAGGCATCCGACATCGCTGAACGCTTCGACACGGCGCTCAACAACATGTCGCATGGTTTGTTCATGCTCGATGGCGAGGGGCGGATCGAGGTTGCCAACCGCAAGGCCCGCGACTTCTTCAATATCGACGCGAATGTCGATCTCAGCGGCCGTATCCTGAAAGCCGCGCTAAGGCTGGGCACCCGCAACGGTGTGATCGCGCGCGAAAACTTCGCCCAGATCAACGAGCACCTCGATCGCCTGATCAGCGGACGCGAAGACCGTTCGCTGGTGCGCCTGGACAAAAATTCCTGGCTCGAATTCAGCGCTCGCCATCGTGGTGAGAAGGGTGTGGTTCTCATATTCGAAGACGTCTCTGCCCGTATTCAATCGGAGAAGCGCATCCTGCATATGGCGCGCTTTGACAATCTCACCGACCTGCCGAACCGCTCCTGGTTCAAGGATATTGTTGCGGCGAAGATGGCAAAGGCCAGGCCGGGCCAGAAACTGGCCCTGGCGGTGCTTGATATTGATGACTTCAAGCACGTCAACGACACCATGGGACATGTCAGCGGCGACAAGCTGCTGAGCGCCATTGCCAACCGGTTGCGGTCGCTTTCGCGGCAAAAATTCGTGATCTCGCGTTTTGGCGGCGACGAGTTCGTGCTGTTTCTTCCCGATGTGGAGGATCTGGCGGATCTGAACCGCACCATGGATCACGTGATCGACACCTTGCGCGGCACCTACATGATCGATGGCCACAAGCTTTTTATCAGCCTGTCCGGTGGCGCGTCCATGGCGCCCGTGGCGGGGGCGCAGATCGAGGATCTGCACATCCAGGCGGACCTGGCCCTGTATGAGGCGAAGCGTCGCGACAAGAACCGCTGGACCCTGTTCGAAGAATCGATGAACCAGCTCTATACCGAGCGGCAACGGATGAAATCCGACCTTCGCGAAGCGATCCGCACCAACGCGATGGACTTGTTCTATCAGCCGATGTTCAATCCCGAGGGGAAACGGATCGCGGGCGCGGAAGCGTTGTCGCGCTGGAACCATCCCCAGCTCGGGCCGATCTCGCCGGCGGTCTACATTCCCCTGGCCGAGGAAATGGGAATCATCGGTGACCTGACACGGTGCGTCATTGACAAGGCGGCGCAGGAATGCGCCACCTGGCCCGACAACCTTTTTGTCTCTGTCAACCTGTCTGCCTTCGATCTTGGAGATCGTGCGATCGTTTCGGTCATTTCCGATGCGCTTGACAGAAACAACCTGGCGCCAGAGCGGCTGCAGCTGGAGATCACCGAGAGCGGTCTGATGAACGACCTGGAAACCGCCCGGGTGATCCTGACGGAATTGCGGGCCATGGGACTGTCGATTGCCATTGACGACTTCGGCACCGGCTATTCCAGTCTCAGCTATCTCGACATGCTGCCGCTCAACAAGGTCAAGATCGACCGTTCCTTTGTCCGCAACCTGGCCAGTGACGACCGCAAGCTGAAATTGCTGCGGGGCGTTGTCAATCTGGCGCGCGAGCTTGGGCTGGAAGTCGTGGTCGAGGGCGTGGAGACGGAAGCCCAGCTGGTGATGATCCGCGAGAACCAATGCGCCGACCTGATCCAAGGCTATATCTTCGGTACGCCGATGCCGCGGGGAGCCTTCAGCGAGCTTGCTGTAAAGCTGTCCGAGCAAGGCAGGCAGCCGCTGCTGGCGACTGCAGAGGCAGACCATCCAACCCGACCGGCAAGGTCGACCCGCTAGCCGGGCTTTCCGAAATCCCGCCCGAAGCCGTGCGCAAAATGTCTCCGGTACTTTTTAGTGGCTGTGCTGTTTTTACTAAACTTTTACCGATTGTGTTAACCATAATAAAGAGTTAATGGCGCCTCAGCAGGGCTTCGCAATTGATTAGTAGAAAATTAACGATAACATTCTCCGTATTGCAATCACGGGGATTTGTCATTGATGGCAGCGGCGACACTAGAGAAGGTTTCGAGCTTCAGCGCTGGCGTAATGCGCTTGCTCGAGAGCATTGAATATCGCCGGATCGAGAGTGCGGCTGATATCGAGGATATCGCCCGGCTTCGCTACAAGGCGTTCACCAGTGTGGGGCTTGCACACGAAAATCATGAATCCCTGCTGATCGACGAGCTGGACTTCAAGCCGAATGCCCATGTGATGGGCATCTTTTTTGACGAGCAGCTGGTCTCCACAATCCGCGTCCATCACGTCACCGATGCCCACCGCGACAGCGTCGCAGTTGCCCGTTTCCCCGATGTGATGCATCCGCTTCTGGATGCCGGCAAGACCTTCATCGACCCGGTGCGCTTTGCCGCGGATCCGGAGATCATGCGTGACTATCCCGCATTGCCGTATCTGACTCTGCGCGTGGCCACGATGGCGACCATCTTTTTCGATGTGGATTTCTGCCTTTCGGTGATCAAGCCCAACCACCGCGCCTTCTACAAGCGGGTGTTTCATACCATCGAACTCGCGGGCCCGCGCTTTGTCGAATATTACAAGAATGAGCTTGAGCTACATGCCGCCAATGCGGAGGAGCTCAAGAGGACGCTGTTCAAGCGGTTTCCATTCTTCGATTCGCAGCCATATGAGCGCAAGTTGATGTTTGCGCCACGTGAAGCGCTGGGGCAGACCCCTTTGACCATTCTTCCGACCGCGAGATACGCACTTCAGCGTTCAAGCTGAGCGAAGTTGCGGTTTTCGCGAGGTTTCAGGTCATCTGCGCACAAGCACGGGCGTGTTTGCAACGGCATGTCCATTGCACAATGCCGATGGTTTGTGTAATCCCTCGTTGAATTGCCAATTGGGGAGATACAGCATGGCTGATCAGACGAACGGTCCTGTCGAAACCGGTGCCGCGATGGACTATTCCGAGCACGACAAGACCTATTCAATGTTTCTTGCCGGAACGAAATACACCACGATCCACCTCGTGACGCTGCTGATCGCCATGGCGGTCTATTTCTTCACAGGCGCGGGCGCCATTTTCAGTGTCCTGATGTTCATCGTTCTCAGCATCGGCGCCGTCATCCTGGCCCGCTGAAACCCCTGCCGCACTTCGAGCCGGATCCCGAATGATCCGCCCCGACAGGTATCATCCGCTTACCCAGAGGAGGGGCTCTCGTGGGCGCCACCGTTTTCGTAGCAAAAGAGTCCGATCCACTTGAATCACGCGTTGCCGCATCGCCGGAGACCGTGAAGAAGATGACCGCACTCGGGCTGAACGTCGTTGTGCAAAAAGGCGCGGGTGAGAGATCCCGGATCGCCGACGCGGATTTTGAAGCCGCCGGTGCGAAAACCGGTACTGCGGCTGAGGCCAAGAAGGCCGATATCGTGCTGCGCGTGCGCCGCCCTTCGAGTGCGGAATGCAAATCGCTCAAATCCGGCGCCATCGTGCTTGCGCAGATGGATCCCTATGGCAACGAGAAAGCCCTGGCAGAGCTGGCGAAGGCCGGGGTCACGAGCTTTGCCATGGAACTTATGCCGCGGATCACGCGGGCGCAGTCGATGGATGTGCTGTCGTCCCAGGCGAACCTCGCCGGGTACCAGGCCGTTATCGAAGCGGCGCACGCCTTTGACCGTGCGATGCCGATGATGATGACCGCCGCGGGCACCGTGGCTGCCGCAAAGGTGTTCGTCATGGGCGCCGGCGTCGCCGGCTTGCAGGCAATCGCCACCGCACGCCGTCTGGGTGCTGCCGTTTCGGCGACCGATGTGCGCCCTGCGGCCAAGGAGCAGGTAGCGTCGCTTGGCGCCAAGTTCATCGCGGTTGAAGACGATGAGTTCAAGGCTGCCGAGACATCCGGTGGCTACGCCAAGGAAATGTCGAAGGAATACCAGTCCAAGCAGGCGGCGCTGGTGGCCGATCACATCGCAAAGCAGGACATCGTCGTCACAACGGCGCTTATCCCGGGACGCCCAGCGCCGAAGCTGATTTCCCGCGCCATGCTCAAGAGCATGCGGCTGGGCTCGGTGGCTGTCGATCTGGCGGTTGAGCGCGGTGGCAATATCGAGGGCTCGAAGCCCGGCGAAACGGTGATTGTAGACGGCGTCACGGTAATCGGCAAACTCAACATGCCTGGTGAAATCGCCGCCAGTGCGTCGCTGCTTTACGCCAAGAACCTGCTGACCTTCCTCGACACCATGATCGACAAGGAAACCAAGGCGGTTTCCCTCAACATGGATGACGAGCTGGTCAAGGCAACGGCCCTGACCCATGGTGGCGCAGTCATTCATCCCGCGTTCGGCGGCGAAACCAGCAAGGGAGCAGCGTGATGGCAGGATCCGCACTCGATACCGCTCTTGAAAATCTTGAGCAGGCTGTGAGCGCTGTTCGCGCCGCGGCGGAAAGCGCCGGTCCGGCCGGAGATGGCGTCGCAGCAGCGGTGCATGCCGCAAGCGGGGGGGCGATCGATCCTTTCGTGTTCCGGCTTGCGATTTTCGTACTGGCGATTTTCGTCGGCTACTATGTGGTCTGGTCGGTGACGCCAGCCTTGCACACGCCCCTGATGGCCGTGACCAACGCCATCTCCTCGGTGATCGTCGTGGGGGCGCTGCTCGCAGTTGGTGCGTCTCTGTCAGGCTGGGCGACCGGGTTTGGATTTGTTGCGCTGGTTCTGGCTTCGGTCAATATCTTCGGCGGCTTCCTCGTCACCCAGCGCATGCTGGCCATGTACAAGAAAAAAGAGAAGTGAGGGTCGGCTGATGTCAGAGAACTTTGCCGCGTTCGCCTACCTCGTTTCAGGCGTCCTTTTCATCATGGCTCTCAGGGGCTTGTCGCACCCGACCACCAGCCGTCAGGGCAACACCTACGGCATGGTCGGCATGGCCATCGCCATCTTCACGACCCTGCTGCTTGCCAAACCCTCCTTCGGCAGCTTTGTCCTGATCATCGCTGGGCTCGTCATCGGCGGTGGCGCGGGGGCCTATATTGCCCGCAGGATCGCCATGACCTCGATGCCGCAACTGGTTGCGGGTTTTCACAGCCTGGTCGGTCTCGCCGCTGTTCTGGTGGCTGCGGCAGCGCTCTATTCGCCGCATGCCTTCGGCATCGGCGAAGTGGGCGAGATCCACGCCCAGGCGCTGATCGAGATGTCACTGGGCGTTGCCATCGGGGCAATCACCTTCACAGGCTCGATCATCGCCTTCCTCAAGCTGGACGGACGTATGTCGGGCAAGCCGATCATGCTGCCGATGCGCCACGTCATCAATGCGGCGCTGGCGATCGGCATTGTCGTGCTGGTCGGCGTGCTGGTGGCCACGGAAAGCTACACCGTCTTTTGGCTGGTCGTCGTGCTGTCGCTGGCGCTTGGCGTTCTGCTCATCGTGCCGATCGGCGGGGCGGACATGCCTGTCGTGGTCTCGATGCTCAATTCCTATTCGGGCTGGGCTGCGGCCGGCATCGGCTTCACCCTTGGCAATCTCGCACTGATCATCACCGGAGCGCTGGTTGGTTCTTCCGGCGCCATCCTGTCCTACATCATGTGCAAGGGCATGAACCGGTCCTTTGTCTCCGTGATCCTCGGCGGATTTGGCGGCGAGACCACGGCAGCGGCAGATGACGGAATCGACCGTTCGGTCAAGCTGGGTTCGGCAGACGATGCCGCCTTCCTGATGGCGAATGCCTCCAAGGTCATCATCGTGCCCGGATACGGCATGGCGGTGGCCCAGGCGCAGCACGCCACGCGCGAACTTGCCGACAAGCTCAAGGAGCACGGCGTCGAGGTCAAATACGCCATTCATCCGGTTGCAGGGCGCATGCCCGGCCATATGAACGTGCTGCTGGCGGAAGCCAATGTGCCCTACGACGAGGTTTTTGAGCTCGAGGACATCAATTCCGAATTCGCCCAGGCCGACGTGGCCTATGTGATCGGCGCCAATGACGTGACCAACCCTGCGGCCCGCGACGACAAGTCCTCGCCGATCTACGGGATGCCGATCCTAGACGTCGACAAGGCTCGCACCTGCCTTTTCGTCAAGCGCTCGCTTGGCTCCGGCTATGCCGGGATCGACAACACGCTGTTCTACAAGGAAGGCACCATGATGCTGCTCGGCGACGCCAAGAAGATGACCGACGATATCGTCAAGGCTATCGAGCACTGATTTTCATGAGGCTTTACAACGCAAAAAAAGGCCCGGATTTCCGGGCCTTTTCCGTTGGACATGCATGGATCAGTCAGCGGTCGAGCGTAACTCGATTTCGGCAATGCCGACGGCGATGTTCACGCCTTCCTGAGCCTGAACGCTCAGCGGCTGAAGCGAGAATGTCTCATCTGATCCGCCAACCAGGAGTTTGACGCCTGCGCCAGCCGCGGCGGATGCTTCGGCGGACACGCCGCTATAGTTGCCAGAAAGCGAGCCGGGCTGATATTCAACGTCGGTGGACGGCGCCAGGACGGCCCAGGCTATAACGCTCGCACCGGTAACGCCAATATCGATACCGTATTTGTTGATGACGCCGAAATAGGCTTCCGTGGGTGTATCCGCATTTGCCGGCGTGAATTCACAAGTCAAATCCTTGGATGAGCCGAAGATAAAACCGGTGCCGCCTTCGACTGCGCATTGAAGCATGCCCAGTTCAACGCTGTCTGCCTTGGCAGGAACAGTGGCTGCGCTGAATGCGACCGCCGCAAGAAGGGCTGTAGCAGTGGAAAAGTGTGTGGTGCTGATCATTGTGAACTCGCTTTTTCTGTTTATCAGATCGCCATGACAACGGGTGGGATCGTCAATGGTTCCGTTCTGGCTGGAGTTCATTGATCGAGGTAAGGACTTGTGCCCTTGCGGGCGGCTTCGATGAGAGTCGCGCGCTTTCGAACGCAAGAGGGCGCCTCAGGAGCTTTGAATGAATTGGTCGCGCTGAACGGTCGGCAGATCTAGCCGCCGCGGACGCGGGCAAGCCCATCAATCGCGGGACGGTACTTGGGATCCAGCTGAGCGGCGCGCGCATAGGATTTCCGTGCACGTGCATTCTCACCGCGGCGCTCATAGATCAGAGCCTGGTTTGCCCAGGATTCGGCGATCCGCTGGTTCAGCTCGACAGCACGGTTGAAATCGGCGAAGGCGTTGTCATCATCATTGAGCGCAACATAGGAAAGGCCCCGCCCGTTATAGGGTTCGGGCGAATTCGGCGCCAGCGATATGGCGGTGGAGAAATCCTCGATCGCCTGCGGATGCTGACCGCGCACCTGCTTGATCAAGCCGCGATTGTGGAATGCGCGGGGATCGGTGGTCTGCAGATTGATGGCGCGATTGTAATCCGTCATCGCCTCGTTCAACCGGCCGGCCTGGCGGTACAGATTGCCGCGCCCGATATAGGCCACGTCATAGCGCGGATTAATCTGCAGGGCGCGATTGTAATCATTGGCTGCGTCGGCAACATTGCCCATCGAGCGGTGAATCAGAGCCCGGTTGGCGTAAGCCTGAAAGAATGAGGGGTTGAGCTGGAGGGCGCGGTTGAAATCATCCAGCGCATTGCGAAACTGTCCGGACCGCCCATAAGCCGAGCCGCGCACATTGTAGCCCTCGGGGTCATTCGGGTTGCGGCGGATCACATCGGTGAGTGACGAGATATTCTCGTCAGTGCCCTGGGTCTTGTCGATCGAGATGGCATCGATAGGCGAGGTGGTCGTGCAGCCCGACACGGCGATGGCCAACGCAGAGAGAGCGGCAAGCACAAGGGCGCGTGCAGGACCTGTTGCCCGGTCTTTTGTGTCCAAAGCAGCAATCAAGCGCATTACCTGTGTCCCAACTCGTTCTTTCGGGAAATGCCCGACCAGCCACATTAAAAAAAGCGGAGACGAATCATCGCCTCCGCCTCACATTCATGCATCCCCAAAAGGGCGAAAAAACGACTGGATCAGCGCGTGGGTGCTGCCGGACGGCCACCGCCGATAAGGCCTTCACGCTGTGCGCGCTTGCGCGCCAGCTTGCGGACGCGACGAACGGCTTCCGCCTTTTCGCGGGCGCGCTTCTGTGACGGCTTCTCGTAAAAGTCACGCATCTTCATTTCGCGGAAAATGCCTTCGCGCTGCATTTTCTTCTTGAGAGCGCGGAGCGCCTGATCGACATTGTTATCGCGGACAAGTACCTGCACGTTAATCCCGTTCCTTCGAGTTTTCGGTTGGTTCAAACAACCTTGGCAAACAAAATTCCCATTCGTTCGGCCATGGGCGTTACGATTGATGCGGCAAATACCAGTTCCGGAGCCTGAAGTCCAGTCCTTGGCGGCTTGACAATGGATGCAGCCCCGTATTTTTCCATTCTGCCTGAGGCGCGACGGGTTGGTCGCGCCGATCAATCGGGATGTGCGACAAAACACACTGCGACATTCATGGCCTCCCAGAAGTCGCAAAAGAGCCGATGTTGACCCGATGAATTTGCTCTTGCTTGGATAAAGTTCATCCGAACCGTTTGGAGCCATGACGCCATGCGCAAATATTCCGCTTTTGCCGTTGCCCGTGAGGCACTGCGCGGCCACAAGGGCTGGCCCGCGCAGTGGTCCTCGCCCGAGCCGAAAAAAGAGTATGATGTCATCATCGTGGGCGCAGGCGGGCACGGGCTGGGCACGGCCTACTATCTCGCCAAGGAGCATGGAATCACCAATATCGCGGTGATCGAAAAAGGCTGGCTCGGCGGAGGGAACACCGGGCGCAACACCACCATCATCCGTTCCAACTATCTGTATGACGAAAGCGCCGGGCTCTATGATCATGCGCTCAAGCTGTGGGACGGCCTGTCGCAGGATCTCAATTACAATGTGATGTATTCGGCCCGCGGCGTGATGATGCTGTCGCACAATGTGCACGACACGCAGGTGTTCAAGCGGCATATTCATGCCAACCGATTGAATGGCATCGACAATGAATGGCTGACGCCGGACCAGGCCAAGGCGTTCTGTCCTCCGCTCAATATTCACCAGTCGGCGCGCTATCCCGTGATGGGGGCGGCGCTGCAGCGCCGGGGCGGCACCGCGCGTCACGACGCGGTGGCCTGGGGCTATGCCCGCGCCGCGGCCGCCATGGGTGTCCATGTCATCCAGAATTGCGAAGTCACCGGCATCCGACGTTCGGCGGACGGGGCGGTGACGGGCGTTGACACCAGCCGTGGCGTCATCGGCGCGAAGAAGGTCGGCGTCGTGGCGGCCGGGCACACCTCCGTCATCATGGAGATGGCCGGCGTGCGCATGCCGCTCGAAAGCTATCCGCTGCAGGCGCTGGTCTCCGAACCGGTCAAGCCGATCTTCCCCTGCGTGGTCATGTCGAACACCGTGCACGCCTATATCTCGCAGTCCGACAAGGGCGAGCTGGTGATCGGCGCCGGCACAGACCAGTACACTTCCTATTCCCAGACGGGCGGGCTGCACATTCTCAGCCACACCCTTGACGCCATCTGCGAGATGTTCCCGATCTTCACCCGCATGAAGATGCTGCGCACCTGGGGCGGCATTGTCGACGTGACGCCGGACCGGTCGCCGATCCTGTCGAAGACGCCGATCAAGGGGCTTTACGTGAATTGCGGCTGGGGCACCGGCGGGTTCAAGGCGACGCCGGGCTCTGCGCATGTGTTCGCCCACACCATTGCTCGCGACGAGCCGCACAAGATCAACGCGCCGTTCACGCTGGAGCGCTTCCAGACCGGCCGGCTGATCGACGAAGCGGCCGCTGCGGCGGTGGCGCATTGAGGGCGGTCGCGTGAAACATTCCGCCATCAATCTCGAGCAGAAGCTTGCCGGCTTCGACGATCTGTGGTCGCCGAAGATCGTTGCCGCCTTCAATGGCCACGATGTCATGGTGGTCAAGGTCAATGGCGAGTTCAACTGGCATTCCCATCCCGACACCGACGATCTTTTCCTGGTTCTTTCGGGACGCCTCACCATCCAGATGCGCGATGGCGACGTGGTGCTGGGGCCGGGCGAAATGTATGTCGTGCCCAGGGGTGTCGAGCACTGTCCGCGCGCCGACGAGGAAACTCACCTGATCATCATCGAGCCGGCCGGAACGCCGAACACCGGCGATCCCGAAACCGCCGCCGTCAAAACCAAGATCTGACCAAGGACCAAGCAATGCTTCTGATCCATTGTCCCTACTGCCAGGAAGAAAGGCCCGAGCTTGAGTTCCGCAACACGGGCGAGGCGCATATCGAGCGGCCGAAGGATATCGCCGCGATCAGCGACGCGGAGTTCGAGAAATTCTTCTTCATCCGCGCGAATCCCAAGGGCGTCACCTATGAGCGCTGGCGGCACATCCACGGCTGCGCCAGGTTTTTCAATGCGGTGCGCGACACGGTGAGCGACAGGTTCGTCACCACCTACAAGGCCGGCCTACCCCGGGTCGAGGTGGAGCGTGGCGAGGATGGCATATTGAAGATCAGGGAACCTCAATCATGAGCGGCACGAACCGGATCAAGGGCAAGGGCCGGCTGACGCCCGCCAGGACCGTGCGCTTCACCTTCGACGGCAAGGCGCTGACGGCGATCGAAGGCGACACGCTCGCCTCGGCGCTGATTGCCAACGGTATTCATCTGACCGGGCGTTCCTACAAGTACCACCGGCCGCGCGGCATGCTGTCGGCAGGTCCGGAAGAACCCAATGCGCTGATCGACATCAGCCGGGACGCCGCACGGCGCACGCCCAATGTGCGGGCGACCGTGCAGGAAGTTTTTGACGGAATGCGGGCGAAGTCGCAGAACCGCTGGCCGTCGCTCGCCTTCGACGTGGGCGGGATCAACAATTTCGCTTCGCCGCTGTTTGCCGCCGGCTTCTACTACAAGACTTTCATGTGGCCGAAGGCTGCCTGGAAGAAAGTCTATGAGCCAATCATCCGCGCGGCCGCCGGTCTGGGCGTTTCGCCAAGCGAGCCTGACCCGGATCATTATGCCAACCATTATGTGCATTGCGACGTGCTGGTGATCGGCGGCGGCGCTGCGGGCCTGTCGGCGGCGCTGGCGGCTGCCCATGCCGGCGCCCAAGTGATCCTTTGCGACGAACAGCCGGAAACCGGCGGTGCATTCCATCACGACACCGATGCCAGCATCGACGGGGTGCCCGGCTGGGAATGGGCGCAATCGGTCACCGCCGAACTTCGCGCCATGGACAATGTAAGGGTGCTCAGCCGGACCACGGCCTTCGGCTACCAGGCGCAAAATCATGTGGCGCTGGTCGAGCGGGTGACCGAGCATCTCGCAAATCCTGACCATTCGCTCCCACGCGAACGGCTGTGGCAGGTGCGCGCCAAGCGGGTGGTGATCGCCACCGGTGCGATCGAGCGGCACATGGTGTTTGCCAACAATGATCGCCCCGGCATCATGCTGGCCTCGGCGGCACGGACTTTTCTCAATCATTTCGGCGTGGCCGTCGGCGCCAAGGTCGGAGTCTACACGGCCTGCGATTCGGCCTGGGCCGCCGCTTTCGATCTCAAGCAGGCCGGCGTCTCCGTGCCGGCCATCGTCGACGTCCGCACCGACCCCGATCCGGTGCTGGTGGCGCGGGCAAAAGAACTTGGCATCGAGGTTCTGGCGGGCCAGGCCGTGCTGGATACATCCGGCAAGTTGCGGGTCAAGTCGATGAAGGTCGGCAAGTCTTCCGGCGGATCAAGGCGGGAGATCCCGATCGATGCGCTGATCATGTCGGCCGGCTGGACGCCGTCGGTTCACATGTACTCGCAGTCGCGCGGCAAGGTGGTCTGGGACGAGCCGAGCCAGCGCTTCCTGCCCGGCCGGCATGTCCAGGATTGCATGAGCGTCGGCGCCTGCACCGGCGTTGACGATCTGGCGGACGCCATTGCCGGCGCGGCCAAGGCCGGACATGCGGCGGCCAGGGTCGCCGGCGTCAAGGCCGGCAAAGCCTGGGGCGCGCCCAAATCCGCGACTGCCGCCTCCTGGGCCGGAAGCATGATGGGTTCGGCCGGCGGCGCCGGAGAGGAGGCCAACGTCAAGGCGTTCGTGGATTTCCAGAACGACGTGACCGCCAAGGATATCCGTCTTGCCGTGCGCGAGGGCATGCATTCGATCGAGCATGTCAAGCGCTTCACCACCAACGGCATGGCCACGGACCAGGGCAAGACCTCCAACATCCACGGCCTGGCGATTGCCGCCGAAATGCTCGGCAAGCCGCTGCCGCAGGTGGGACTGACCACGTTCCGCGCGCCCTACACGCCCGTCACCTTCGGCGCCATCGTCAACCATTCGCGCGGGTCCCTGTTCGACCCGACTCGGTGCACGCCGTTTCATGCCTGGGAGGAAGCCCATGGCGCGGTGTTCGAGGATGTGGGCCAATGGAAGCGCGCCTGGTACTATCCGCGTGCGGGCGAGGACATGCACCAGGCGGTCAACCGCGAATGCCGCACGGTGCGCGACGCGGCGGGCATGTTTGACGCCTCGACGCTCGGCAAGATCGAGGTGGTTGGCCCCGATGCGGCCGAGTTCCTCAACCTGATGTACACCAACAGCTGGGACAAGCTGGAGCCGGGCCGCTGCAAATACGGCATCATGCTGCGCGAGGACGGCTTCATCTATGATGACGGCGTCGTCGGGCGGATGGCGGAAGACCGCTTCCACGTGACCACCACAACCGGCGGCGCGCCGCGGGTGATGCACCACATGGAAGACTACCTGCAGACCGAATTTCCGCATCTCAGGGTCTGGCTGACCTCGACCACCGAACAATGGGCGGTGATCGCGATCCAGGGTCCGAAGGCGCGCGAGATCATTGCGCCACTGGTGGAGGGCATCGATCTGTCCAACGAAGCCATGCCGCATATGAGCGTGCGCGAAGGCCGGATTTGTGGCGTGCCGACCCGCCTGTTCCGGATGTCGTTCACCGGTGAGACCGGCTACGAGGTCAATGTCCCCGCCGATTACGGCGAGGCGGTCTGGAAGGCGCTGTGGGCGCGGGCGGAACCGATGGGCGCCTGTGCCTACGGGACCGAGACCATGCATGTGCTGCGGGCCGAGAAGGGCTACATCATCGTCGGTCAGGACACCGACGGCACGGTGACGCCCGATGACGCAGGGCTGAACTGGGCGGTGGCCAAGAAGAAACCGGATTTTGTCGGAATCCGTGGCATGAAGCGGCCGGATCTTCTGGCTCCGGGACGCAAGCAACTGGTGGGCCTTCTCACCAAAGATCCTGGCATCGTACTGGAAGAAGGCGCGCAGATTGTCGCCGACCCGAACCAGAGCGTGCCAATGACCATGATCGGCCATGTCACCTCGTCCTACTGGTCGGAGAATTGCGGTCGGTCGATTGCCATGGGCGTGGTTGCCGGCGGCCGGTCGCTGAAGGGCACGACGCTGTACGTGCCGATGCCGGAGCGGACAATCGAAGTTGAAGTCACTGACACCGTATTCATCGACAAAGAGGGAGTGCGCCTGAATGGCTAAATCCGCTCAAGCCGTCCGCACCGAGCCGCTTGCCGGTCGCGCCAGCGGTTCCGCAGGGGTTCAGATAACGCCTGCCGCGTCGGCGGTCCGCGTCTCGCTGCGCGCCGATCCTCAAAATGCCAGGGCCTTGTCCAAGGTGCTCGGTCTTGATTTGCCGCTCGCACCAAAGACCTCATCGGGCACCCTGCCGGGGCGGTTGGCCGCCTGGCTCGGCCCGGATGAATGGCTGATCATTGACGAGGCCGGTGATCCGCTCGGGGATCTGCGCAAGGCCAAGGTGATGCATTCCGCAGTGGATGTTTCCCACCGCAACACGGCTATCCTGGTCTCGGGCAAGGGCGCGCGCGCCACGATCGAATCGGGCTGTCCGCAGAATCTCGGCGATGCGGCCTTCCCGATCGGCGCCGTGAGCCGGACGGTGTTGGGCAAGATCGAAGTGGTGATCATCCGCACCGGAGAAGCCGAATTCCGGGTCGAGTGCTGGCGATCGTTCTCGACCTACGCCTTTGAGTTCCTGTCGGAAGGCGCGAGGGACTGCCTCGCCTGAAGCTGTTGTGGGTCACAGGCGGCAGCCTGTAGGCGCCAACGATCAAGCTTCCTTCTTCGGCCAGATCTCGGGGTCAAACTGGATGATGGTGAGCCAGCTTGCGGTCAGCGCCGGCTTCTTGACGCCTTCGATCTCGACGGTCACATCAAAGGTCATCATCAATCGGCCTGGACCCCGAATCCTTGCTTCCTTGAGCACGAAACGGCCGCGGATGCGACTGCCGGCCGGCACGGGCGCCATGAAGCGGATCTTGTTGAAACCGTAATTGATGCCGAAATTATCCTCGCGCAGTTTTGGTATCGTGTTGGCGTGCATGGCCGACAACATGGAAACGGTGAGGAACCCATGGGCGATAGTCCCGCCGAAGGGGGTCTCGGCCGCGCGCTCCGGATCGACATGGATGAACTGGTGATCGTCGGTGGCGTCAGCGAAAAGGTCGATCCGCGACTGGGGCATATCCATCCAGTCGGAGATGCCGACCTCCATGCCGACCAGATCGGGAATTTCTGTGATTGAGATTTCGCCTTTCACGGAAGGCCCCCTGTTTGAATGGTGAATCGGATCGCCAGTCCCTTAATGCGATAAGCCGATCATTGCATCATTTCATTGCACGTGCGTGGTGTTGTTTGCATGGAGCCTGGCAACTCCGCCGGCCATCTTTTCCGAATGCAGATGAATGAATTGGGCTTGATCGGCAATCATTCGGCCGATTCCCGCCAGCCAAGCACGCAGCGGGGCGGAACGACGCCATCCTCTGTCGCGCCTGGCGTGGCCGGGCGCCAGATGCCGGGACTCTCAGGCAATTGGCAGTGAATTTCCTGGCGGCCCCGGTTGAAGGCGATCGCAAGCCGCGCGCCCTGCGGTCCGATCACCATCACGAACGCATCCCGGACCGGGTCTTCCCACTCGGAAGGCGTCATCGGCTGACCGTCCTCAGTCAGCCAGGCGACCTGATCCGGATCTTCTCCACCGCTGGCGCCCTTGAAGAAATCCGAACGTGTCAACAGAGTCGAATTGCCCCTGAAATCCGCCCAGGCGCGGGTGAAATCGAGGCGGTTCTGGTCGGCTTTGCCCCAGTCGCGCCAGGTGATGGCGTTGTCCTGGGCATAGGCATTGTTGTTGCCGCCCTGGCTGTGGCCGAATTCGTCCCCGGCGGCCAGGAGGATCGTGCCACGGCTCGCAAACAAGGTGGCGATCAGCGCACGTGCATCGGCTTCCCGGGCCGCCAGTATCGCCGGGTCGTCGCTGGGTCCTTCCACACCATTGTTCCAGGAATGGTTGACGCCGTGGCCATCGCGGTTGTCCTCGCCATTGGCCTCATTGTGCTTGCTCTCGTAGGCAACGAGGTCGCCCATGGGAAACCCGTCATGGGCGGCGATGAAATTGACGCTCCGGGTCCTGGCACCGCCTTGACGAGAGAAAATGTCGGAAGAGCCCGAAAGCCGCGTCGCCAGCGCCCCGGTCATCGCCGCGTCGCCGCGCCAGTAGCGGCGGATGTCGTCGCGGGCGCGGTCGTTCCACTCAAGCCAGGGCGGTCCGAAACTGCCAAGCTGATAGCCGCCGGGACCGATGTCCCAGGGCTCCGCGATCAGGATCCTGTCATGCAGCACGGAATCATCGACAATGAGCTGCAGAAGCTCGGCTTCGGATGAAAACCCGTTCCGGTCCCGGCCAAGTATTGGCGCCAGGTCGAAGCGGAAGCCGTCAATGCCCGCCTGGGTCACGAAGTGGCGCATCGCAGTCAGCACCAGATCCTGAACTGCAGGGTGATCGCAGGCCAGCGTATTGCCGCACCCCGTATCATTGATCAGCCTGCCGTCGTCATCATGGCGATAATAGACCTTGTTGGCGAGCCCGCGCAGCGACAGCGTCGGGCCGTGGACATCGCTTTCGCCGGTGTGGTTGAAGACGACGTCCAGAATGACGCTGATGCCCGCCGACTGAAGCGCCGCCGTGGCGAACCGCAGATGGCCATGCCGCCCGGCGCCAGGCGCGGATCAAGCGCAAGCATCGTCACCGGATTGTAGCCCCAGGCGTTACTCAATCCGAGCGGAGGCAGGTGTCGTTCGTCGATCCAGGCCGCGACCGGCATCAGTTCCACAGCGTCGACATGCAGTGAACGCAGATGCTCGATAATCGCCGGGTGGGCCAGGGCGCGCAATGTTCCACGATCGGATCCCGGGATGTCAGGATGCAACTGGGTGAAGGCGCGCACCGGCAATTCGTAGATCAGCCCGCCCTGCCTGAAGCCGGGACGGCCTGGGTTCAGCGCCGGCAGCGGTTTTTCGACAATGGCTTTCGGCACGAGGGCCGCTGTGTCCGTTCCTTGCTCACCGAGTTGCGGATCGTAAACGAACGGGCGATCGATGCGCGTGGCATAGGGATCCACCAGCAGTTTTGAGTGATCGAACCGGTGTCCATCTTCGGGCTGCCACGGCCCATCGGCGCGAAGCCCGTAGCGTGCGCCTTCTCCGACACCCCGCACAAAGCCCGAGAAAAGCTCGTCGCCAGCGCCTTTCAGGTCATGGCGCTCGATTTCCTTATCGTTGCTGTCGAACAGGCAGAGCGAGACCGATGATGCCGACGGCGCCCTGACGGTAAATCGGACGCCTTCAGCGCAGATCTCCGCACCCGGCTTCTGCGGCAGGTCAAAGTCTCCGGGATCGCTCATCAGGTGATGACGGTGGGGGCATCGCGCCCCGTCCATTTGCGGATTTCGGCGAGCGCTTCTGCAGCCTTGATGACGGGCGCCAGCGCGTCTTGGGTCTCCTCGCTATGGCGAGCCGGGTCGGGTTCGTGGCGCTCCATGTAGACCCGCAGCGTTGCGCCGGATGTGCCGGTGCCCGACAGGCGGAAGACGAGGCGGGACCCGCCCTCAAAGAAGATCCGGATGCCCTGGTTGCGGCTGACCGATCCATCCACCGGGTCGTGATAGGTGAAGCTGTCGGCTTTCACGACTTGCAGTGATCCTGCCCGATGCCCTGCCAGACTGTCGAGCTTGCCCTCAAGCGCGCCGATGAGTTGATTGGCCTGATCGGTGTCGATGGCTTCATAGTCATGCCGGGAGTAGTAGGTCCGGCCAAACTCGGCCCAATGATCCTGGACGATGTCCATGACGCTTTGCTTGCGGATTGCGAGAATGTTGAGCCACAGCAGCACGGCCCAGAGCCCGTCCTTTTCGCGCACATGGTCTGATCCTGTTCCCGCACTCTCCTCGCCACAGATGGTGCAGCGGCCAGCATCGAGCAGATTGCCAAAGAACTTCCACCCGGTCGGGGTCTCGTGCATTTCGACGCCGAGCTTTGCCGCGACACGGTCGGCGGCGCCGCTGGTCGGCATGGATCGGGCGATACCCTTGAGGCCGTCCTTGTAGCCGGGCGCGAGATGCGCGTTCGCGGCGAGCATGGCGAGCGAATCCGATGGCGTGACGAACACGCCGCGGCCGATTATCAGGTTGCGGTCGCCGTCGCCATCGGAGGCTGCGCCGAAATCGGGCGCCTCCGGGCTCATCATCAGATCATAAAGCTGCTTGGCGTGGACCAGGTTGGGATCGGGATGATGCCCGCCGAAATCCTCAAGCGGCGTAGCATTTAACACCGAAGCCGGATCAACTCCGAGACGCCTGACCAGAATCTCGCTGGCATAGGGGCCGGTGACAGCATGCATGGCGTCGAAGGCGACCTGGAAGCCGCCGGCGACCAGCGCACGGATCGCGTCGAAATCGAACAGCGTCTCCATCAGTTCGGCATAGTCGGCAACGGGGTTGACGACCTCTATTGTCATCCCGCCGCCTTCGAATGTGCCGAGTTTGTCGAGATCGACGTCATCGAAGTCGGCAATCCTGTAGCGATCAATGACCTGCGTCCGGGCATAGATCGCGTCAGTGATTGTCTCCGGCGCGGGTCCGCCGTTGGAAATGTTGTATTTTATGCCGAAATCCTCGGTCGGGCCGCCCGGATTGTGACTTGCTGACAGGATAAGTCCGCCAAATGCCTCGTATTTGCGGATCATGTGCGAAGCAGCGGGGGTCGACAGGATGCCTCCCTGGCCGACCAGAACCCTGCCGAAGCCGTTTGCTGCCGCCATGCGGAGTGCAGTCTGAATGACTTCGCGATTGTAAAACCGGCCGTCGCCGCCGATCACCAGGGTCTTGCCCTCAAAACCTTCGAGACTGTCGAAAATCGACTGGATGAAGGCTTCGGTGTAACCAGGAGTCTGAAACACGGGAACTTTCTTGCGAAGCCCCGATGTGCCTGGTTTCTGGTCCTTGAAGGGGGTTATGGATACGGTCCGGGTCATGGATTGTCACTCTTTTGGGGCAATAAGTTCAGCATAAAGGGCGGCATATCTGAGCGCGCTACGGTCCCAGGAAACGTCAGCCTTCATGCCCTGATTCTGAAGCCGAGCCCAGATTTGTGGGTCGGCGAAGGCCCTGATGGCGCGACGCAACGCCTCGCGCAGGCTGTCGGGCGTCACAGGAGCAAACTGGAAACCGGTCGCCACGCGCGCGGCACTCGCCGCTTCATTGGCGTCGATGACGGTGTCGGCCAGTCCTCCGGTGCGGGCCACCACCGGCACATTGCCGTAGCGCAACCCGTAGAGTTGGGTGAGGCCGCAGGGCTCGAAACGCGACGGCACCAGGATCGCGTCACCGCCTGCCTGCATGAGGTGCGACAAAGCCTCATCATAGCCGATCACCAGTCCGACATGGCCGCGATGACGGGCCGCCGCCGCCAGAAGCGCGCCTTCGAGTGCCTGGTCGCCGGAGCCGAGCACGGCGAGCTTGCCGCCCATGGCGACAAGGTCGTCGGCGATCTCGGCGAGAACATCGATGCCCTTCTGCCAGGTCAAACGGCTGACCACGGTGAAGACCGGGCCGTCGGTGTCGGTGAATCCGAACCTTTCGGCCAGAGCCTTGCGGTTGGCCTGGCGCTTTTTCAACTTCGAGTGCGTGTAGTTGGCGGCAATCAGCGAGTCTGTCGCCGGGTCCCAGACCTTGGTGTCGATGCCGTTGACAATGCCGTGCAGCCTGTCTGCCCGGGCATTGATCAGGCCGTCCAGGCCCATGCCGAATGCCGGGGTGCGGATTTCCTGGGCATAGGTCGGGCTGACGGTGGTGATGGCCGAAGCCATTTGCAGCCCGCCCTTGAGGAAACTGACATCGCCGTAGTACTCGATCCCGTCGACGGTGAATTCCGTTTTGGGCAGGCCGAGTTCAGGGAAGATGTCAGGCCCGAACTGGCCCTGGAATGCAAGATTGTGGACGGTGATCAGCGTCGGTGTGGCCGCGGCCCTGCCGTGCCGCATATAGACCGGAGTGAGCCCTGCCTGCCAGTCATGGGCATGCACGATGTCGGGCGTCCAGCCGTCATCGAGCCCATCCTCGGCAATCGACGCTGCGGCACGGCAAAGTGCTGCAAACCGGCGCCAGTTGTCGGGATGATCGGCTCCGGCGGCGTTGGTGTAGGGACCGCCGTCACGGTCGTACAAGTCAGGCGCATCCAGCACCAGGTAATCCACACTGTCGATCCTGCAGGCGAGGATGACCGCGCTCACACCCAGGAGGTCGTCGAACTCCATCACCCGGGCGGGCTTGCGAAGCTTCGCCTTGACCTGCTTGTAGCCTGGCAGCAGCACTCGCATATCGACATCATGGGCCGCCAGCGCGGCAGGCAGTGCGCCCGCAACATCGGCGAGCCCGCCGGTCTTGATCAGCGGATAGGCTTCGGAGGCGACGGAGAGAACCTTCATTCGTAGATCAGCCCTGCGCGGTCAAGCATGTCCTGAGTGATCAGGCAGATCCCGTTCTCACTGCGGTGAAAGCGGCTGGCGTCCAGTACCGGGTCTTCACCCACGATCAGGCCAGCCGGGATCTTGACCCCGCGGTCGATGACCACCCTCGAGAGGCTGGCATGACGGCCGATGACGCATTCCGGGAGCACCACCGCTTCGTCGAGCTTGGAGTAGGACCGGCACAACACACCGGTGAAGATCAGGGAGCGCTGCACTTCCGCACCGGATATGATGCAATCGCCTGAGACCAGCGAGGATATGGCCATTCCGCGCCGTCCTTCCTCATTGTGGACGAATTTTGCCGGCGGCTTGATCTCGGCATAGGTCCAGATCGGCCATGACCGATCGTACAGATCAAGTTCGGGAAGGATGTCGGTGAGATCGATATTGGCCTGCCAGTAGGCATCGACCGTTCCGACATCGCGCCAGTACGCCTCTTTCTCGGGTGTCTCGCGAACACAGGAATCGGTGAATCTGTGGGCTACGGCTTTGCCGTTCTTGACGATATAGGGAATGATATCCTTGCCGAAGTCACGACTGGAGCCGGGTGTGACGGCATCCCGCCGCAATTCATCCATGAGAAAATCGGTATTGAACACATAGATCCCCATCGAGGCCAGGGCCATATCGGGCTTGTCCGGCATCGGCGGCGGATCGGCAGGCTTTTCAACAAAGGCGATGATCTCGTCACGTTCGTTGACATGCATCACTCCGAAGCCGGTCGCCTCCATGCGCGGCACTTCGAGACATCCGACCGTGACGTCAGCCCCGGAATTGACGTGCTGCTGCAGCATCAGTTCGTAATCCATCTTGTAGATGTGATCGCCGGCGAGGATCACCATGAACTTGGGACCGTAGGCTTCGATGATATCGATGTTCTGGAACACGGCATCGGCGGTTCCGTCATACCATTGCGTTTCGGATACGCGCTGGCTGGCGGGAAGAATGTCGAAGCTCTCGTTGCGTTCGGGGCGCAGGAAGTTCCAGCCCCGCTGCATGTGCCGGATCAGCGAGTGCGCCTTGTACTGGGTGGCGACGCCGATGCGCCGGATGCCGGAGTTGAGGGCGTTGGACAGGGCGAAATCGATGATCCGGGATTTGCCACCGAAATAGACCGCCGGCTTGGCCCGGCTGTTTGTCAGTTCCTTCAGTCGGCTGCCGCGGCCGCCGGCCAGTACATAAGCCATGGCGTCACGCGCCAATGGCTGAACCCTTTTGTACTCCATTTCTCAGACCTCCCCTTTGTTCCCTTCACTCCCGGCTAGCCGGGTGTGAACATAAGTGTCGCCAGTGGCGGCAGAGTCAGTTCCGCAACGGCACGTCCGTCCTCCAGACGTGTTGTCACCTTGCCTAGATTGCCCTTGCCGGATCCGCCATAGATGGTGGCGTCAGAGTTGAACGTTTCGATCCATGTTCCGTTCCCGGGCATCGGGATCTTGTATCCGGTGTGAAAGACAGGGGTGAGGTTCGATACGACAACCACCGGTCTTTCATCCGGCGCGCGCCTGACCCAGGCATAGACCGAGTTGGCGCTGTCGTCGGCGACGAGCCATTCGAAGCCTTCCGGCTCGCAGTCCCGCGCGTGCAGCGCCGGTGTCCGGGCGTAGAGCCTGTTGAGATCGCGCACCAGATCCTGCATGCCGCTGTGGCGCGGGTCGTCGAGATGGTCCCAGTCCAGCTGTCGGGCCTCGCTCCATTCGCCGCGCTGGGCGAATTCCTGCCCCATGAACAGCAGCTTCTTGCCGGGATAGCCCCACATGAAGCCGAAATAGGCTCTGAGATTGGCAAATTTCTGCCATTCGTCTCCGGCCATCCGGGTCAGCAGCGTGCCCTTGCCGTGCACCACCTCGTCATGGCTGATCGGCAGCACGAAATTTTCCGAGAAGGCGTAGAGCAGGCCGAAGGTCAGATCATTGTGGTGATGACGGCGGTGGATGGGATCGCGCTGAAAATAGCTCAGCGTGTCGTGCATGAATCCCATGTTCCACTTGAACCCGAAGCCCAGCCCGCCCTCGTGCACCGGAGCTGAGACCTTGGGCCACGAGGTCGATTCCTCGGCGATGGTGACGATGCCGGGATGGCTGCCGTAAACCGCCTTGTTCATCTGCCGCAGGAATTCGACGGCGTCGAGGTTCTCCCGGCCGCCGTCCTTGTTGGGAATCCACTCGCCTTCCTTGCGCGAGTAATCGAGATAGAGCATGGAGGCCACGGCATCCACGCGCAGCCCGTCGACATGAAAGGTCTCGGCCCAGAAAAGCGCGTTGTTGACGAGGAACGAAGCGACCTCGCGGCGACCGAAATTGTAGATCGCGGTGTTCCAGTCGGGGTGGAAGCCCTGGCGCGGATCGGCGTGTTCATAAAGAGCTGTGCCGTCGAAATGCGACAGGCCGTGGGCGTCGGTCGGAAAATGCGCCGGCACCCAGTCCAGAATGATGCCAAGGCCCACCTGATGGGCGCCATCGACAAAGCGGGCAAAGCCCTCGGGTTCGCCAAACCGGGCCGAGGGCGCGTAGAGGCCTGTGGTCTGGTATCCCCAGGAGGGATCGTAAGGGTGCTCGGAGATCGGGAGAAACTCGATATGAGTGAAGCCCATTTCCACGCAATAGGGGATCAGTTCGTCGCCCAGTTCATCCCAGGACATGAAGGATCCGTCCGCGCGCCTGCGCCAGGATCCGGGATGGACCTCGTAGATCGACATCGGCTGACGGCGGGCGTCGACCTTGCTCCAGTGGGCGCGATGGGCGCTGTCGCCCCATTCGTGCTCGAGATCCGCGGCTACGATCGACGCGGTGGCGGGCCGCATTTCGGCGCGGCGGGCAAAGGGATCCGCCTTGAGCGGCAGCCTCGCCCCGTCGGGCCCGAGGATTTCATATTTGTAGGCCGAACCAGCGTTCACCCCGGGAGCGAATATCTCCCAGATACCCACATCGGCGCGAAGCCGCATGACATGGCGGCGGCCGTCCCAACCGTTGAAATCGCCGACAACGGACACGCGCCGGGCGTTTGGCGCCCAGACGGCGAAATGCACCCCGTCGGTCCCCTCGTGATGCATCGGATGGGCGCCAAGCTTGTCGAAAAGTCGCAAATGCGAGCCTTCCGCAATGAAGTAATCATCCATCGGACCAAGCACGGGACCATAGGAGTAGGGATCGTCAATCTCCCAGGCGCCGTGCGCATTTGCCGCCGCGTAACGCAGTGGCTGGCGCTGTGGAATGTCGATGAGTCCTTCGAAAAGTCCGGAAACCGCGCCCGGCTCAAGTTGCCCGGCGGCTCTGCCGTCAAGGGTAAAAGCCGTGATCTGATCGGCGCCGGGGGCGAAGACGCGGGCAACAAGGCCCTGTCGAAACTCCTGTACGCCGAGAACGGAAAAGGGGTTTCCATGCGTGCCGGAAGCTATCGCTCCTGCTTCGTCTGCCGAAAGGTGAAAGTCCTTCGTATCGGCGTCGCGCACGGTTCCCTTTTGGGTCATGGGCCGGCTTTCCAAATTTCCTTTGCATACTGGCGAATCGTGCGGTCCGAGGAGAACCAGCCGACACGCGCGGTATTGAGGATAGTACGGCCATACCAGGCCTCTTCGTCAACCCACAAACTGTCAACTTGACGCTGAGCCCTTGCATAAGCGTCGAAATCGGCGGTGACCATGAACCAGTCATGGTCGTAGAGCCCCGCAATCAGATCGGTGAAGCGCTCGCGGTCATCGGGACTGAAGACACCGGACGAGATGGCAGTGAGCGCCTGGGACAATTCACGCGAGGCTTCGATAATTGCGCGCGGTTCGTGGCCTGAAGCGCGGCGCTCGGCAACTTCATCGGCGGTCATCCCGAAGATGACGATGTTGTCCTCGCCAACGCATTCCCGGATCTCGACATTGGCGCCATCGAGCGTCCCGATGGTCAGCGCGCCGTTGAGCGCGAATTTCATGTTGCCGGTGCCCGATGCTTCCATTCCGGCAGTGGAAATCTGTTCGGACAGATCGGCAGCGGGAACCATCACCTCGGCCATGGAGACATTGTAGTTGGGGATGAAGACGATCTTGAGAAGGCCGCGCACGGTCGGATCGTTGTTGATGACCCGCGCCACGTCATTGGCCAGCTTGATGATCAGCTTGGCATTGTGATAGCTCGGCGCCGCCTTGCCGGCGAAGAATTTCACCCGGGGTGTCCAGTCGAGTTCGGGGTGCGAACGGATCTGATCGTAGAGCGCCACCGCCTCGATGATGTTGAGCAATTGCCGCTTGTACTCGTGGATGCGCTTGATCTGGATGTCAAACAGGGCCGACGGATCAAGCTTGATTCCCATGCGCCGCGCGACCAGGTTTGACAGCCGCGCCTTGTTGTCGCGCTTGACGGCGGCAAATTTCGCCCGGAATTCGGCATCGCGCGCAAACGGCTCAAGGCTCTTCAGGGCTTCCGCGTCATCCATGAACTCATCGCCGATCGCCTCGCGGATCAAAGAGAACAGGCCGGGATTGCACTGCATCAGCCAGCGCCGCGGCGTGATGCCGTTGGTCTTGTTGTTGATGCGTTCGGGATAAAGTCCGTGCAGATCGGAAAACACGGTCTGCTTCATCAACTCCGTGTGCAGGGCCGATACCCCGTTGATGGAATGCGAGCCGAGGAAGGCCAGGTTGCCCATGCGCACCCGCCGGTCGCCGCCTTCATCGATCAGCGAAACCGAACGGATCTGCTCCTCGTCGTAGCCGCGCTCCTTGCGCGCATGGCGCAGCACCTTGGCGTTGATGGCGTAGACAAGCTGCATGTGGCGCGGCAGAAGCCGCTCGAACAGCGGTACCGGCCAGCTTTCCAGCGCTTCGGGCAAGAGCGTGTGGTTGGTGTAGCTGAAGGTCTTGCAGGTGATGTCCCAGGCAAGATCGAAATCCATGCGGTGGACATCGATCAGGAGTCGCATCAGTTCGGCGACCGACACCGCCGGATGGGTGTCGTTGAGCTGAATGGCGGCCTTGTCCGGCAGCGATCGCAGATCGCCGAACTGCTGCAGGTGGCGGCGCAGGATGTCCTGCAGCGAGGCTGAAGAGAAGAAATACTCCTGGCGCAGGCGCAGTTCCTGGCCGGCCGGCGTCTGGTCGGCCGGATAGAGCACCCGGGCCAGCGCTTCGGCCTTGTTGCTCTCCTTGAGCGCGCCGATATGGTCGCCGGCATTGAAGGCGTCGAGCAGGATCGGATCGATCGGCTGGGCCGTCCAGAGCCTGAGCGTGTTGACCCGCTTGGCCCGCCAGCCGACCACTGGCGTGTCGTAGGCCGTGGCGATCATCCGCTCCTGGGGTTTCCAGATGCAGCGCTGGGTTTCCTCCGAGCCGTTGCCGATGATGTCGACCGATCCGCCAAAGCCGATCTCGTAGGCACTCTCGCGGCGCTGGAATTCCCAGGGATTGCCATTGGCAAGCCAAGTCTCGGGCAGTTCGACCTGCCAGCCGTCGCTCATCTGCTGACGGAAGAGACCATGGACGTAGCGGATGCCGTAGCCATAGGCCGGGATATCGACGGTGGCCATGGATTCCATGAAGCAGGCAGCCAGCCGCCCCAGGCCGCCATTGCCCAGCGCTGCATCGGGCTCAAGCGCTGCAACCGCATCGAAATCCACGCCGAGCGAGGTGAGCGCCACACGGACTTCGTCGAGCATCTCCAGATTGGACACGGCGTCACGGGTCAGTCGCCCGATCAGGAACTCGAGGGAGAGGTAATACACCCGCTTGCCGCCGGTCTCGTAAGCCTGGCGGGTCGACTCCATCCAGCGATCAATCACCCGGTCGCGGATAACCAGGATGGTGGCGGTCATCCAGTCGTGCGGCTTGGCGACCTTGGCGTCCTTGCCGATGGAATAGGTCAGGCGCTCGATGATCTCGGCGGCGAGGGTGGCTGGGTCGGCGCTACGCGGCGCGGGGGAAGGAAGGTCGGCTATTGCGGACTTTGTGATCATCGAATGTCCCGTTCATCGTGAGTGTGCGCCCGGCGGATGCCAGCGGCGCGCAAAGAAGTGACATGAGCCAGCGGCTTGACAAGCAATGAATGATTTGACCGCCAATATCCAGCAATTAAATCCATTAGATTGAGGATTTCGGCAGGATATTGCAGCGTTCGCCGGGAGGCAGACGCCTGATTTGTGGCCACTCTGGCGTGAAATAAGGCATGACGAGAGGCTTCGCGCAAATTACTTTCCAGCTCGATGGTGATCGTGCGCAAAGTTGCCGCCCAGCCGCCGCGAACGAAGGCCATCTTGATGCACTCCGCGCCTTAGAACCTATTTCAATGACATGCTGATTGGCATCGTTTTCGATTGTCGATGGTGACGATGACCACCCTCAAGGCAAACAGGGGCTTCCCTCGACAGACATTTGGTTTGTCGCGATCTAAGCCAACTTGTATTTGAAACCACTGTGCATCTTGTTGTGCGCCAACCTGCCTGCCGCGATCACCGCAGCGTCAAGTGTATTGAAACTAAAGCACATGTTTTCATGAAGGACGTTGTCTTCGTATGTTTCGAAATGAAGTCTTGCGCCTGGTTTATCGCCTGCTTCAATCGTGATCTCGCACAAGGTGGATCTTTGATCGAAGAAATATTCCAGGGCAATCTTCTCAAAAATCCTGTTGGCGCCATGATTTCTTTCATCCATCGGCGATGGCACGATCAAATCAAATAAATTTCCCGTGTAACCCATTCGAAATCCCGCCGAATCGGTTGAATAGACGTCCAAGCGACACCTTGTCTCAGTGTCGGTCCACAAAGAAGTTGAATGATATGAATCGTTTGTGATTCCATGCCTTTGGATTGATTCGACGAGGACATGGAAACGATGTGGACGAAAGCGAACCGCGGGAAATACAATCGGGATGGTCTGCGCTATCCGAGCGACTTGACCGATGATGAATGGGCGCTGGTCGAGCCTTTGATCCCGCCTGCCAAGCGCGGTGGTCGCAGGCGTGAGGTCAACGTGCGCGAGGTTCTCAACGGTCTTCTTTATGTTCTCAGCACAGGCTGCCAATGGCGAGCAGTGCCGAAGGACCTGCCGCCGAAGAGCACCCTGTTCAGCTATTTCGACCTATGGAACTGGGATGGCACACTCGGCCTTATTCACCAGGAACTCTACGTAAAATGCCGTGAGGCGATGGGGCGCGAGGCCAGTCCCACGGCAGCAATTATTGACAGCCAGAGCGTCAAAAGCGCTGAAAAAGGGGGCGTTGTATCGACCCGGGCGGGTATGATGCGGGGAAAAAGATCAAGGGCAAGAAGCGGCATATTCTCGTCGATACGGTAGGGTTATTGCTGCATGCGCTGGTTCATCCGGCCGATATTCAAGACCGCGACGGCGGCGTGCTGGTCCTCAAGACGCTGTTCGGGCGCTATCCATTCTTGAAGAAACTGTTCGCAGACGGCGGCTATCAGGGACCCGTCTTCGCCAAGGGTCAGAAGAAAGCCATGCCAGGATTGGCGACCGAAATTGTCAAGCGATCCGACGCAGCCAAAGGTTTTGAGGTTCTGCCGAGACGATGGGTGGTCGAACGGACATTCGCGTGGCTGGGGCGATGCCGTAGGCTGGCCAAGGACTTCGAGAACCTGTCGCGCAACGCGCTCGCATTCCTCAAACTCGCCTCTATTCGCCTCATGCTGCGAAGGCTCTGTTCAAATTGAATAACTTTCTGGACCGACTCTAAGACTCAGACCAATCCATTCATCGTCAATTGACTGCTGCTGCGAGTATTCAATCATACCTCGCTTGATCCCCATATTCTCAAGGAAACTTTTCTTGAAAATGTGCTCCTTTGTTCGCACTTTACGAGCGATGGCGGAATCGCAGTAGATACATTTGATTTCAGACATCTATAGTCTCCTTATCGGTCCAAGGCTTCGCGTTTTCGGTTGTAGGTAGAATATAAAAACTCGGAAAGATTGACCAGAACGACATTTACCGGAATTATGTTTGGGATTGCATTCAAACTTACCGTGCCAAGATTTGACTGTTGGGAGAACATGGCGTGGCCGATCCACGAGGCGTCATTTCGAGACTGTTCTACCGTTTCAATGACGAGTACCGCACGCACGTCAATCGCCACTGGCAGCAGGAGCATGGGACGCCGCCTCCCTGGACGGCAGCGGGTCGGAAGCACCTGCGAGACCAGCAACAGTTCAATGAGCTGCTAGCCAATCCGCCGCAGATTCACGGTGATGCACGGTGGATGACACGGGAACAGGCTGAGACGATTGCGACACGCATCAACCCTCAGGACGGCAGCGCAGACAACGCGACGTTTTATCTCGGCAACGCAGTCGACATGGAAAACAACGAAATCCATTGCCCAGCGGTGTCTCATCCGCCCGGCCATGTCCTGACGATCGCGGCAACGCGCGCCGGCAAGGGCGCGGCGCAGATTGTGCCCAATCTTGTCGTCTACGGGGGCTCGATGCTGATCATAGATCCGAAGGGCGAAAACTATGCGCTGACGCACCGGATGCGCCGCAAGAGAAGCCAGGTCTTCCGGATAGATCCGTTCAAGGTGACACAGCCGATCGATAACGCATCGGCGTTTTCATGTTTCAATCCGCTGGCCACGTTGGACGACAGCTCAGATGCCGCACGGTTGGCGGAAATACTGCTCGGGGAACCGCCGACTGGTGACGGGAAGTTTTTCCATGATGAAGCGCTCCAACTGTTGAAGGCTGTGTTGCTCTGGGTCTCTCGGTCGCCCGTACCGACGATGTCGGCGGTGCGTGAGGTTCTAACGCTGCAAGATGAGCCAATCGGTCAGGGCTCATTCGGGTCACCTTTGGAAGAAGCACTCCAGCTTATGATCGGAGACACCAAGGATCCGGCAATCATTCGCCCAATCAGGACGTTTCTGGGTAAGCATGACCGGCTGAGAAGCAGTATTCTGGCGACGATCAACGCGCCTATGGCCATTTGGGATGAGCGCGGCATCGCGGAGACTGTGGACGATCACCACTTCAACCTGGAGGCACTCAAGACCGGCAAGATCACGGTTTACGTCATTCTGCCTTTTGACAAGCTGAGATCCTATGCGGCGTTTCTGCGGGTGTTCGTGGGTTTGTTCTACCGCGCCATGATCAGAGACGGAACACCGGCGCGCACCCCGGTTGCCTGCGTGATTGATGAGTTTCCTGCCCTTGGCCAGATGACCGAGATTGTGAACGCGCTTGCTGAGATTGCGGGCTATGGGGTTCGGTTCTGGCTGTTTGCCCAGGGGCTCGTTCAACTGAAGGCGATCTATCCCCATCACTACAATCTGATCCTCAGCCAGTGCGCCACAAAATGTGTGTTTGGCGTGACTGACGGCGAAACGGCGCAGTGGCTCTCCGATGAGGTCGGCAAGACCACGGTCGCACTGCGGACCCCGTCCCTTGGCAACAGCGGCGGCGGCATGGATGGCAAAGGCTATCCGACGGGCGGCGCGAACTCGGGACAGAGCATTCAGCTTACGGGTAAGCCCCTCTTGTCCGTACCGGACATCCGGGAAGTCTTCGGCGTTGGTGGTGACATGAGCGACCGCAAGCGGTTCCAGATTGTGTTTCTATCTGGATATCCGCCGATGGTGGCAACGCTCGAGCCGTGGTTTGTCGACCCGGATCTGAAAACTCTGTTGGAAGAGCTGCCCGCGCAAATACCGACGCAACGGAACGCCGCATCACTGAGCTGGTCCGGCATTCCGGAAAACTACAGCTACAGCAACTCCGTGAAGGGTAGTGGAGATGCCTGAACCGCACGCGGCCGCATTGCCAGCAGATGTGTATGAGCATGGCAAAGCGCTTCGGCTTGCGCTCCAAGTGTTGGTAGTCCAGCGCCATTTAGGGAGATGAAATAATGGAAGGCCAACCCTTTCCCGTCACCATACTGGATGAACCTCAGACATTCACGCTTCCCTGGACGCGCAATTCCTCCGGCGCGCCCTATTCCGTTCAACTGGACGCCGGAACAGAAGTGTTTTTCGATCCGGAAAACAAGATCTTCCATTACAGGACCGACGACCTGGTTCGCACGGTTACCAGCCTTCTTGAGTTCAGAATTTCGACGCGACACGAAGAATGGGAAATGGAGCTGGTTACTGATCCGGAGGATGGCCTGGAGCCCCCTTCGGTTCTCGTATCTGGAAACCAACTTTTCCTCAGTGATAATGGCTACAACCTCTCGATTGAGGAGCTATTCCGGAACTTCTGCAAAGTTCTGCATAACACGGCATTCAACCCACGAGAAACGCTGCCTGAAAACGGCAGGTACGAAAGCTATGCCTGCAATTTTGATACGGGTGAAGTCACGTACTATACCGGCGACGCTATCGATGATGTACCGCCGAAAGGGCCAAAAAAGGCCATGGTACAGATGCTGCGCGCCTTCCCAGCGCGGCTGAATATGGAATCGGTGACGATGATCGCTGGCATCTATGAAATCATTCCCGGCATCTACGATGGCAAAACCGGTGAGATTGAAAACTGGCGGTTTGATGCAAAAGGACACGACACGATCCAGCAGGACCATGACCGTGCATTTGTGGATGATGTTGTTCTGATCTCAGAGCTTGAACTTGGCCACAGCATCATTTTGGAGGTGCTGGACCGTAAGGACAGCACACACCCGATGTTTGCGGCCGAAGCGAGAGGCCGGATGAAGCCGGCGTCCAGCGAGGCGGAGAGCACCCAAAACGCAGCGCCGATCGCTACGGAAGAGCCAAAGCGCGGCCTGCTGGGCAGGCTGTTTGGCAAAAGCTGACGGATACAGGAAAACCGCCCGCGTGATGCGGGCGGTCTTGGCGGTAGGGGATTACTTCTGGCCGCCGTCGCCAAGGTCAATGACGCGCATTGCGATCCGTCCATCTCTTGGCAGAAGATCCAGCTGAAGGCTCATGCCTTTGCCGTCCTTGTGCGGCCACGCGGCGCCGATGCGGATCCAGTTGGACTTGTCCTCTTTGGTATCGGTCACATGATAGAGGGCGTGTGTGGGCATTTTGGCGTTGCGGGCTTTGGTGTTTGTCTTGGTGCTCATTTCAGTGTCTCCTTTTTCATTTTCAGAGGGCAACGCGCCTCGCTGCCCTTCATGGGTCTGAGAGAAACCGTCCCCGGAGACAGGCGGGCCAGTGGCAACACGGCGGTGGTGCGGGCAGCCACTTGAGCGCCTGGCGAGACGGTTCATAAAAACCCATGGAGCGAAGGGCAGCGAGGTGTCAGCGTGGCCTCATGAAAAAGGGCGGCACGAGCGCCGGACGAACCGCCCGCCCCGTCAAAACCACACCACGCGCACAGACCAGACAGATCGGAGAGCAGGACAAGCCACGCCCATCAGAACCCGCATGTACAGAGACAAGACTGACGGGAAGGCAGTGCCTCGGGTCTTTTGCGATGAGACGGGACGTGAGATCACCGCAAGAGCCGTTGGGCCTGGAGAGGCGGGCCATCCCCTTCCCCAAATGCTCCGCGTTTTAACGGGCGTTCACCAGAAGATCCGCGGCACATTGGCCAAATCGGTCAACGCAAGAATGCCCGCAAGCACAATCCAAGCTTTTCTCTTGGTCAAAATGTCAAATGTAGGTATATTTTCCTGCATGAGCACAAGACAGATGACATTACTGACCCAAGGGGAGTTCTCTGAACTTTCGCTGCATGAGAAGAACAGCTACCTGCAGGACGTTGCGCGACAATATCTTGAAGAGCGCGGCGATCAGTTCACGCCACTCAACAAAGACGCCTTGAGCCGGCTCCGACGCTACTATATCCGCCGCAGCCTGGCCGATCTCCAACTTGAGAAGATGCAGGATCTGGAGATGCGCAACGCATTGGAGCGCCTCTCGGGCGCGATCCGCGTTGGCCATTTTGAGAAGGTTCTGGAAAGCGAGATTCCGCCGAGCGCCTCCGAGAACCGGATGATGCGCCCTCCGCCGATCGACGATGAACAGATGATGTTCTTTGTGCCCGACATCTACGACGCGCCACTCAAGGACGATGTGAACCTGATGGATGTGGCCCCGTTCACGTTGAGCAAGACCAAGCGCGAGGGGTTGATCCGCTATGAGCTCAAGGACTGCGTGATCACCATTGAAGAGGGTGCTGAGACCGGCATTGCCAATGCCCATGACTACGACATCTTTCTCAATATGGTGACTTATCTCGCCGAAGAGATGCGCAAATTCAGGAAGACGCCCCAAGGCAGTCTGCCGCCACGGGTATACCGCCCGACAGCGGCGCAAATTCTCAAATTCTGCCGTCGCGGCGATGGCGGCCGCCAGTATCTGGAGCTGGAGAAAGCACTGGACCGATTGCAGGCGACACGGGTCAAAATCACGAATCTGGATGGGCACAAGCGCCGCGCGACGGAGAGCTTCCCGCTGATTGGCCGGTACAAGGTCATCAGCCGCACCACCCAGAACAAGATCGACCAGGTGGAGCTGGACATCCCGGACTGGGTTTATGAGGGTGTGGTCAATCCCGAGAAGAAGGCGACGATTCTGACGCTCAACCCGGACTACTTCCTGATCACCAAACCGACGGCACGCTTCATCTACCGGCTCGCCCGCAAAGCGGCGGGTCAGGGCGAAGCCTTTTACGCGCTGAAGGATCTGCATCACCGCAGCGGCTCTCCCCTTCCCCCTGGCAAGTTCGAGAAGTCGATTGAGGCGATTGTGAAGCAGTCAAAGAATGAGCCGCTGCCGGACTATGATCTTAGTCTCAAGGACGGCCGAAACGGGCGCATTCTTGTGATGAGCAAGCGCACCGAACTCGCCGCCGGTTGACAAAATTGTCTGACAAATTTCCGTCTATCGTTCCACTGATTTTGACAAAAAGGGATAGTGCTCCGCTCTCGGTTTTGTCAGAAACCGTCTATCATTCTGGCAAAAACGCGCGGATTTCCGCCCTGTGGATAGTTTTGACAAAATGGCGCCCATTCCGTCTATCACTCCAAAAATACCGTCTATCATTCTGTCTGAACCGTCTATCATTCCGGCAAAACCGTCTATCACTCCAAAAACCATACCTTAGGGCCTTGATTCACAAACGAAATCGCCCCCTTAAAACTTAATTAAAAACCTTAAAAACAGGAAAAACGCGCCGGGGCGCATATTTTCAAAATTTGTTTTTTCTTTTTTTGGTTTCAGGACAGCGCGGCGCTCGGGGTGTTGATTGGTGTTGTGGAGGGTTGAATTGAGATGCCCCCAAAGTGCCCCTGAACGACAAAAAGCCCTGTCCGGTCTGGATCAGGGCTTTTGGATTTCGTGTGTATTATCAAGGTGATATTTGGTTGCGGGGGCAGGATTTGAACCTGCGACCTTCAGGTTATGAGCCTGACGAGCTACCGGGCTGCTCCACCCCGCGACAGGCCTTGGGATCTGGACCAAGGCGAAAGGCAAAACGGGCCGCATGGCGACCCGTGGAGTGTTCCAAGTTTCGTAGTTCGAGAAGATGATCAAGATGTTGCGCTTTGCAGACCTGGCAGCGACCTACTCTCCCGCGTCTTAAGACGAAGTACCATCGGCGCTGGGGCGTTTCACGGCCGTGTTCGGAATGGGAACGGGTGCAGCCGCCCCGCCATGACCACCAGGTCGGCAAAGCGCAACATGCATATGGCGACATATGCGAGTTGATTGAGAAGCTGGCGGGAGGCTAGTCCCTTTTGTCTTTGAACACGTCTTTGTTTGCGCTCACGGGCCGGAGGCCCTGCGCGAGCGCGCCAAACGATTGGCGACGGACACTTGTCCTTGCGAAGCCAGAGGCTTCGATCCTTCTCCCTTGAGATAACAAGGCAAAAGAATCCGGAGCGCGAGCTCCGCAAGGCCGACTGGCCGTCGCGCCTTATGGGGCGCGGCCCGTCCGGAGCGTAGCGATCGAAGATCGCGTCAGCGTCAGGACAAAACAGTCACATCGAACTTCGTTCGATGAGCACAAGCAATGAGAACGATCAAGCCGATCGAGCTATTAGTACTGGTAAGCTTCACACATTACTGCGCTTCCACACCCAGCCTATCAACGTGGTAGTCTTCCACGACTCTCAGGGAATACTCGTTTTTGGGTTGGTTTCCCGCTTAGATGCCTTCAGCGGTTATCCATTCCGTATATAGCTACCCTGCTATGCCGTTGGCACGACAACAGGTCCACCAGAGATACGTCCACCCCGGTCCTCTCGTACTAGGGGCAGATCCCATCAATATTCCTACACCCACGGCAGATAGGGACCGAACTGTCTCACGACGTTCTGAACCCAGCTCACGTACCGCTTTAATTGGCGAACAGCCAAACCCTTGGGACCTGCTCC